>PPYE01275152.1_pt1 | contig 239032 bp, 216 predicted proteins | sample 1559881 | NCBI WGS metagenome assembly PPYE01 (sample SAMN08240022, study PRJNA423297) | Human gut metagenome, whole genome shotgun sequencing project. | reverse complement strand
GATCCATTCCCCTGCTTCGTTTCCCATGACTTTCTCCTTTCTGTATTTTGCTGTCTTAAGTATACCACACATTGACAAGGCAAGACAAAGATATATATTTTTATCGAAAAAATTGATGACATTTTTGTTACTGTTCATACACAATGTCATTAACTTAAGCAATTTGCCAATACTGCATTGATGAAAATATCAGCAGAAGGATTTAATTATGATACAAAAGGGAATATTGAGGGATTAAGATGCAATGTCTTGCTGAAATTCGGGTATAACAAAAAGACAAAATCAATATTTAATATTGAAATTTGTCTAAAGATGAAATATAGTAATATACCACCTTCTGCAATAACTGGTTTATCCACCATTTTTGTGTTAATATAAAAGTAATAAAATACATTTAAGCACAAAAAGGGTGTAAATATTATGGATATTTCAGATTTTGTTAAGAAAGCAAAAGAATATAATGTTCTTGGAATCAAAATTTCAAAAGATAATGAACTTGCAGCAGAGTGGTACAGCGAACCGGAATGCAGAAGGAATATTTATTCTGCAACAAAGAGTTTCACATCCTGTGCAGTTGGCTTTGCTGTTCAGGAAGGGCTGATCGATCTTAATGAAAAACTAACAGAAGCATTTTCAGGTGACTTGCCGGAGTGTATAGATGAGAACCTGAAAGAAGCAACTGTTCGTGATCTTCTTACCATGTGCCTTGGACAGGAGAAGGGCAGTCTGATGGGAGAACAACGACCTTTATATGAAGAAGATAACTGGGTAAAAATGTCTCTGGCTATTCCCTTTAAGTATAAGCCGGGTACGCATTTTGTGTATAATAACGTTGGTCCCTATCTGGCAGGCATTCTTGTACAGAGACGCTCCGGCTGCGATCTTGTTTCTTACCTTACACCCAGACTTTTTTCCAAAATTGGAATAAAACGTCCTACATGGGAGACTGATCCACTTGGAAACAGTTTTGGAGCCGGCGGATTATTTCTGACCCTTTCTGAACTTCACAAATTTGGACTGTTTTATCTTAATAAAGGCAAGTGGAATGGAAAACAGATACTGTCTGAGAAATGGATAGAAGAAAGTACAAAGGCAGCTGATGTTGGATACTATGGTTATCTTTTCTGGCGTGGTGAATATAATTCTTTCCGGGCGGATGGAAAATACTCCCAGATATCTATGATCCTTCCGAAAAAAAACACAGTCGTTTCGTTTGTTTCAGAATGCCGCAGGGGAGACGAACTTCTGAAGACAATTTATGAGCTTGTCTGCGCAAAACTGTAATATCTTTTCTCCGCGGAAAAACAATCTTCTCTTTCTATAATGCTGAGTTAGTGGAGCAGAAAAGCGACGGGTTTCCCCGCCGCAATATCTCTTATACTTGATCAACCACCATTGGTTCTGTCTCTCTGTAGAACCGCCGCTGCTCTACCCTGAAAAGCTGCTCCAGTCGTGCCGGGCTGTCTAGTCGCCCTTCGTACTCCTCTTTATTCTCCGCATGTATAATAAACGGAGCAATATCTGCCTGCAGGCATTGCACAAATGCAATGATGCAGGCTACCTTATAACATGAGAAAAACATTAAACAAGGAGACTCACGCCAAAACTATGAATCTCCTTATTTAATAAAGGTTCGAAGTATCCCTCCGGGTATATCTATATCTTATTTTTGATTAATCTCTGCGAATCCAGCAGCATCTATCCATTTCCAAGATCAACATAAGAACTCTTCTCTTCGTAGTGGTCTATGACGCTGCGTGTTTTGGTTTCTGTAACTGTCTCGTAATGGTCGAGAACGTCTTTGTAGGATTGAATTTCACTTTTTGTATATTGCAGCCTCGCATCATCGGGCAGCGACCAGTCACTTTCATTGTGAGTTACAACCTCTTCAATGTCAATGGTTCTTTCCCAATCCAAGTCATCAATCGTTACGTTTTTGATCTTCGGTGCCAGGCATGACATCATGCCAAAAATGATTGCTGCGAAGATTCCCATCTTTTCCTCTTCCTGCTGCCTCATTTCGAAGTAGTTTCTCTCCGAATCTTCTTTTGTGGCACCACAGTTTTTGCAGACATTCAGATCGTCGCTGTTAAGACTGCCGCAAAAGCTGCACTGCCAGTCCGGATTACGGCTGATCTTTTCTGCTTTCTCCTCAGAAACATATTTAATTTCATCCGGCATATAGAATTTTGTATTTTCGTCCTGCGGATGCCCACAATCGGGACAGGTTTTTTGACCGGCTCTAATCCTTTTATTCCCACAAAACGGGCAATCCCAGAGACCTTCGATTATCTTTCCCATACAAACTCTCCTCTTCCTTCCCTCAATAACAATTTCAACAAGTATTTAGATTTCTCTTCAATTTTATAATTTTCTGCAGTTTTTTTATTTGCTCATTTATAGATTACTGTTTATTTTTCATCTCTGCTACTCTGTCCAGAATCTGTTTCTTTAATTCTTCTACATTATCGGTCCGATATTTTAATCCTGCTGCGGAGATATGTCCTCCACCGCCAAAAGGTTTCAACAGTTCATTAACATTGATCCATTTCCCGTCTGAACGGAAAGAACATCTCCACCCGTTTTCTTCTTCCTCATACATGGTAAAACCAAGTTCAATATCGTCGCAATCGCGCAGGATCGTGCTGATACAGTGGATGTCTTCGTATGTGATATCTTTTTCGGCAATTTCCTTCTGTCCCATAATGACATAAGCAACCCGGCCATCCATCGCACGTACTGCCCCATGAAGAATATCGGCTCTTTTGTACAGAATGTCCAAGGTATCACTGTGTAAGGTTTTCATAATCCTGCCATGGTCAACTCCCATAGCCATCAGATCAGCTACTGCCTGAAAAATACCCTGGTTTGCCCTTGCCAGTCCTCCGGTATCATGCAGGATGCCAAGGTAAATATAATCTGCGGCATTGGGGTACGCTTCTTTTTGGGCTGCATTTAGAAGCAGTTCGGGAGAAAGCATATGGTATACATTTTCCGCACACGCCTCAGAAACCTTTGTCCAGTTCACATCTCCGTATCCTTCATTGGAAGCGTGATGATCAATAACAATGCTGGCAGCGGCATTTTGGTAATATTCCAATCCGATCATACGCTCCAGAGTTGCATTATCACAGACTATGACACAATATTGTTTTCCGGATATATCCGGCATCTCAAAAGGAACAAATATCTTATCTTCCACGACCATCTTTTTCGGACCGCGCTCCAGCGTTTTTGCAAGGTATGGAAACACCCTGTATTGTGGATAATTGACATGGATATAGTGCGCAAGGCTCATCACCGATCCGGCAGCATCGCCATCCGGATTTAAGTGTCCCAGAATCACTACAGTGTCCAGATTGTTCCAGATTGCCTACGGCAATGGAATTTTGGCTTGTATGTCTCGGGATTTTGGCATATTCATGCCAAAACACCTCGCGGAATAGTGATGTGTGAACAGTAACCAAAATTCATTACAGATTGCATTATTTTGCGGAATTGCTATAGAACCAAAAGAGACAAAAGAGACCACTTGTCTCTTTTGGTCTCTTTTCTGTCTCTTTTTAAAAAACTATAGCAATTTCGTAAGATTTCTATAGTTTTTTCAGGGTTTTTGTACTATAATGAAACCCATAAAGAGATTGTCATATCAAAAATAGTAATCTAATTTTCTGCCAGAAAATCAGATCATCTCCCCTCAAACTGGAAATTCAGGGAAAGTTGTTCTGATATTATTATGAAAAAGATGATCGAAGCCCAGGAAAGACAGATGTCCAGTGGTTCCCAGGGCGGACAGTACTAATCAGATAAAAGCCTCTCAGTTGAGGAACTGAAAAAAACCGATGGTGATGACTGAAAACAGTCAAATCCATCGGTTTTTCTATAAAAGCGAATTAATAAAATCAGATCATCCCTATCAGATGTACGATCAGTGCAGCCACCCAGGCAATCACACACTGCCATACCACAACACCAACAGCCCATTTGCTGCCCATTTCACGTTTGATTGAAGCGATAGCCGCCACACATGGTGTATAGAGCAAACTGAATACCAGCAGGGATGCTGCTGCCAGCGGAGTCAGTACAGAGGCAATATTTCCACTGAAAAGTACTTCCAGAGTAGATACCACGCTCTCTTTTGCCATAAATCCGCTGATAAGAGCTGTACAGATTCTCCAGTCTCCCAGTCCGATTGGTTTAAATATAGGTGCCAGGACTCCCGCCACCATTGCCAGAATACTGTCTGCAGAATCTTTTACAAGATTTAAATGCAGATCAAAGCTCTGCAGGAACCAGATTATCATTGATGCAAGCAGGATAATAGAAAACGCTCTCTGCAGGAAATCTTTTGCTTTTTCCCACAAAAGCTGACCTACATTCCTTGCTCCCGGCAGCCGGTAATTGGGAAGTTCCATGACAAACGGGACGGGATCTCCCTTGAAAAGAGTTCTGTTATACAAAAATGCCGCCAGGATTCCCACCAAAATTCCAAGCAGGTAAAGACCTGCCATAATAAATCCGCCCTTCTTCGGGAAAAAAGCACTTACAAAGAAAGAATAAATCGGCAGCTTCGCAGTACAGCTCATAAATGGAGTCAGCAAAATCGTCATCTTTCTGTCACGCTCACTTGTAAGTGTACGTGTGGCCATAACAGCCGGAACCGTACATCCGAATCCGATCAGCATTGGTACAATGCTTCTTCCGGAAAGGCCGATCTTACGCAGAAGTTTGTCCATCACAAAAGCAACACGTGCAACGTATCCGCTGTCTTCCATAAGAGACAGAAAGAAAAACAGGGTTACGATAATCGGCAGAAAACTGAGTACACTTCCCACACCTGTAAAAATACCATCAATGACCAGGCTATGCATGGCACTGTTTACATTTGCTGCTGTCAGTGCTACATCTACCAGCGCAGAAACCTTATCAATTCCAATCTCCAGAAGCCCCTGAAGCCACGCTCCGATCACATTAAAGGTAAGATAAAATACCAGTACCATGATTCCGATGAAACAGGGAATCGCTGTATATTTTCCTGTAAGAATCTTATCAATTTTCTCACTTCTGATTCTCTCCTTACTCTCTTTTGGCTTTACAACTGTCTGTTCACACAAACGCTCAATAAAGTCAAAACGCATATCTGCGATCGCAGCGCTTCTGTCAACCTGACGCTCTGTTTCCATCTGCTGTACGATATGCTCCAGCATATCCGTCTCATTTGTGTCCAGCTTCAGCTTCTCAAGAATCAGCGGATCTCCCTCGATTGCCTTGGTTGCTGCAAAACGGGTAGGAATATCAGCCTGCGCCGCATGATCCTCAATCAGGTGCATGACCGCATGAATACAGCGGTGTACTGCACCGTCATGGTCACTCTTATCACAGAAATCCTGACGCAGTGGATGTTCCTGATATTTCGCTATATGTAACGCATGGTCAACCAGCTCATCAACCCCTTCATTCTTTGCTGCGGAAATAGGGATTACAGGTACTCCAAGCAGCGATTCCATCTTATTTACATCTATAGAACCCTGATTTCCCAGCACTTCATCCATCATGTTCATTGCAACTACCATAGGAATATCCATCTCCAGAAGCTGCATGGTCAGATACAGGTTTCTCTCAATATTGGTAGCATCCACAATGTTGATGATCGCACTTGGTTTCTCATCCAGGACAAAATTTCTGGAGACAATCTCCTCACTGCTGTAAGGGGACATGGAATAAATTCCCGGAAGGTCTGTGATTTCTGTATCCGGATGGCCTTTAATCGAACCGGTCTTACGATCCACCGTTACTCCTGGAAAGTTTCCCACATGTTGACTGGAACCTGTCAGTTGGTTAAACAGTGTAGTTTTTCCACAGTTCTGATTTCCCACCAATGCGTACGTCAGTGTAGTTCCCTCAGGCAGTGGATGTTCATCTTCTCTGGAATGATACTTTCCATCCTCTCCAAGTCCCGGATGTGCCAGGTCGCTTACAGCCTCTATTCCGGCGTGACTTCTGCTTCGCTTCGGAATCTGTTCGATTTCTATCTGCTCTGCTTCCGCAAGTCTTAATGTCAGTTCATATCCATGTACCTGTAATTCCATGGGATCTCCCATGGGTGCAAACTTCACGACTGTGACCTCAGCTCCCGGAATCATACCCATATCCAGGAAATGCTGACGCAGGGCACCCTTGCCGCCAACCGACGTGATCACAGCACTTTTTCCGATTTCCAAATCTTTTAATGTCATTTTCAGTCGCTCACCTTTTGTATTTGTATTTGGTTATCATTGCTATAACCGATTTTTCTCAATAACCTTATGCAGATAGCTTATACTAACTGATAAATTTTGTCAAGTAGCAGGTATGTCTCAATTTTTTATAACCGAAAGCACAAAAAACTCAGATGAATTTATGTTATCATCTGAGTTTCTCAATGTCTTAACCTGACAGGTCATTAAACCTGTCTGTGATTACTTCATTACTTATTATTCTGATTATTCTCAAGTAACTGATTTATGTGATTGCCATAAAATTTGAAAATTGTTCTTATCTTTTATATGTCAGATCCACACAGAACCTGTAATATCACCGTTAATTACATAATATGCTTTGTTCTCTTCAGGTTTGATATAAATCTTAATATCTTTGAGATCTTTCTCCTTTTTACCCAGTTCGTCTGTCCAGATTCTTCTGACATTACTTAAAATATTTTTTGTATATACTTCTCTGCCCATGAACTGAATATATACTTCTGCTGTTGCTTCTTTCTTAGTGGTTCTTCTTGTTGTCTTCTTCTCGGCAGCTGTCTCTTCAGCCGGTTTCTCAGCTGTCTTAGCAGGAGCCTTCTTTGTAGTTCTTTTCGTTGTTTTTGTTGGTTTTGCAGCAGTCTTTGTTGTTTTAGCTGTCTCTTTTTTCTCGGCTTCTTTCTCTGTTTCTGCCGGTTTCTTTTCTACAGTGTCTGCTGCTTTAGCTGTTTCTTTCTTCTCGGTTTCTTTCTCTGCTTCTGCTGATTTCTTTTCTGCAGTCTTTCTTGTTCTTCTTGCTGCCGGTTTCTTTGCTGTTGTTTCTTTCTTTACAGTCTCTGTTTCAGCAGTTTCTTTCTTGTTTGCTTCTTTATTTACAGCTACTTCTTCAGCAGTTGTCTTTGCAGGAGCCTCTTTAACTTCGGTTGTCTTCGCAGTGGATGTGTTGAGATCTGCTGTAGTTGCTTTTGTTGCCATATGATTAGCCTCCTTACAAGGTATAAGTATTCGTAACTGCTCAGTTTTGTACAGTTACAGGTATTCTTATGTTACCGAAAATATGATAAACAGTAACATTCTTTTATGAAAATAGAATACTACGAATCTTCTGCTTTTGCAATGTTTTTCTGTTTTTATAATTTAGGCATCTTATGAACAGTATTATTTTTTACTCTGTATCCGTCATTTTCTATAGTCCTAGATTCTGCAGATCTTCCTTCATATATGCCGAAAGTCTCCTCTGAAGTTCCTCATTCTGCGGAAGGCTTAAATCCGCATCAAGGGACAGAATCTCCGAAGCCGTTTCACTGGCAGCTTTCAGGATATCCGCATCCTGATAGATGTCCCCCAGTTTAAATTCCAGCAGACCACTCTGGCGGATTCCAAAAAGATCACCAGGACCGCGAAGCTTCAGATCCTCTCCTGCAATATAAAATCCATCATTGGATTTGTTCAGGATCTGCAGACGTTTAGAAATTTCCTTTGCACCATTTCCCTGCATAAAAATGCAATATGACTGATATTCCCCTCTACCGACACGCCCGCGAAGCTGATGAAGCTGTGCCAGCCCGAAACGCTCGGCATTCTCCACCATCATCACTGTAGCATTAGGCACATTCACTCCTACCTCAACTACAGTAGTAGATACCAGGATCTGAATTTCCCCTGTGGCAAAAGCCTCCATGATCACATTCTTCTCTTTCGCTTTCATCTTTCCATGAAGAGAAGCAATCTTTATATCCGGCGAAAAAACATTGCGAAGCTTCAGGGTATAATCCAGCACATTTTCCCCATCCATCCCTTCGCTCTCCTCCACCATTGGACAGATCACATAAACCTGCCGTCCCTGACGGATCTGCTTCTCCATAAAGGAATAAGCCTTCGGCCTGTAAGAAGTATCCACCACACAATTTTTAATGGGAAGTCTCTGCGCAGGAAGTTCATCAATTACTGAAATATCCAGATCCCCGTATATAATGATCGCCAGCGTCCTCGGAATCGGTGTAGCACTCATCACCAGCACATTAGGCGGGTTTCCCATAGTAGTCAGTGCTTCCCTCTGTTTCACACCAAAACGATGCTGCTCATCCGTGATCACAAGACCCAGATCACAGTACACAACCTTCTCCTGGATCAGCGCATGTGTTCCGATCACCAGATTCGCCTCTTTCGATGCGATTAGCTTATACTTCTCTCTTTTCTCCTTCGCTGTATCTGAACCGGTAAGCAGCACAGGATGACAGAAATCTATGTTCTGTTCTTCCAGAAGCTTCTCCATTGCCTGAAAATGCTGCCTTGCAAGAACCTCCGTAGGTGCCATAAGCACTGCCTGATATCCATTCTCCACAGTCATGATCATTGCGAGAAACGCAAGGATCGTCTTACCGCTTCCTACATCTCCCTGCACCAGTCTGGACATCAGGGCCTGGCCGCTTAAATCCCTCTCAATCTCATGCCACACATTCAACTGCGCCTTTGTCAGATCATAGGGCAGACTTTCAATAATCTGCTCTGTCGTCCACACCGGATGCATGGGAAACGCATTCGGTGCTTCCTCCGTCTTCTCCTTCAAAGACTGCACAGCAAGAATAAAAAGAAGAAACTCGTCAAACACCAACCTTCTCCTTGCAGCTAACAGCTCCTGCATATTTTTGGGAAAATGAATCGCAGGAATCGCAAAATTCCTGTCTGCCAGGTGGTACCTCTCCTTATACTCATCTGCCAGATACTCTGCCTGAAGCTTCTGCTCATCAAGCACCTGATGGATTAGCTTCACGATCGTCTTATTAGAAAGCCCCGCAGTCAGTCCATAAATCGGCTGAAGACTGTGCAGAATCTCCTCATAAGCCGCAGGCGTAAAAATCTCAGGGTGCTCCATCTGCAGCTTCCCCTGCTTCCTGACGACACGCCCCCGCAGAACAAACCTGCTGCCTTTCCTGACTGCAGAGCGCAGATACGGTGCATTAAACCACGTAACAGAAATTTTCCCCGTAAGATCTGCCACAGTGGTCGTGATCACCTGAAGATTCCGCACCTGATTCACATACACACCCGTTATAACCGCCACAGAAATCGCCACAACAGCTCCCTCTTCCAGAGACCGGATCTCAACAGGTTCCTCATACGCATCATAATTACGTGGATAATAACTCAGAAGAGATTCCATATCCGTAACTCCTATTTTCGCAAATAACTTTTCCGTTTTCTCTCCCACGCCCTTAAGGGTTCTCAAAGATATCGACATCTATCTCCTTTTCCTTTCTAAAAAATCCATCACAAATATAAATTTAACCAAATCAAGTATCCAGCTATCCGGCAGAGCAATTATTCGGTTATAATCAAGTAAAAACGGACTATGTCATCCGCCCAGCCAGCTGCCAGGCGGGAAAATTATTTGTTTTTGTGTGCATTTGCAGGGATCTTAGATATTCTTAGGTTCCGGAAAACTGCGTTATGAGCAGACAGTCTCACTGTCTGAGCGAAGTTTGCAACGGAGCGAGTTTGAGAGGGCTGCTCATGCCCTTAGCAGATTTCCGGAACCTTAGAATATCTTAGTTCCCGAAACCGCACACAAAAACAAATAATTTTCCTGCCGTCCCTTTTTAATACGAAAACGGATATACCCACCCTCAACAATGGCCTATACCCGTTTTCATCACATGAACTATTCGTTTATCTCTCTCAAAAACTCTATTATCCTACTCTACAGAAATAACATAATAATAAATCGGCTGTCCACCCGCATTCAGTTCCACATCACAATCCGGATAAGCCTCCTCCAGAGCCGTTGCCAGCTCCTCAGCTTCAGCCTCCTCAGTATCAGCACCATAATAAATACTGATCACCTCAGACTCATCATCCACCATCTGGGCAACTGTCTCCTTGGCAACTTCCATGCGGTCCTTGCCAACAGCCAGGATTCCATGATCACCGATACCCATCATATCACCCTCATGGATCTCCTTATCATCAATCCTTGTATCACGCACAGCATACGTGATCTGTCCGGTCTTCACATGTTCGATTGCCTGAAGCATAGCCTCAGTATTCTCCGCACTGTTCTTCTCGGGCACATAACTGATCATGGCAGTAATCCCCTGCGGAATGGTCTTAGTCGGCACAACCACGATCTCTTTATCCTCAGTAAGATCCCTTGCCTGGTTTGCAGCAAGAACAATATTCTTATTGTTCGGGAAAATATAAATAGTCTTTGCATTTACTTTTGCAATGGCATTGAGCATATCCTCTGTACTCGGGTTCATTGTCTGACCGCCCTCGATCAGGTAATCCACACCCAGTTCCTTAAAGATCTCTGTCATTCCCTTTCCCACAGATACGGAAATAAAGCCTACTTCCTTCGGCGGCTGTGCTGCTTCTTCTTTTTCTTCCTGTTCTGCCTGCTCTTTCGCCATTTTCTCGGCATCCTTTATAAGCTTCTCCTGATGCTCCTCACGCATATTGTCGATCTTCATACGTGAAAGTGCACCAAAGGTAAGGGCTTTCTCAATAGCCTGTCCAGGATGATTGGTATGAACATGAACCTTCACGATCTCGTCATCTGCAACAAGCACAATAGAATCACCAAGGGACATCAGGAATTTCTTAAATTCATGCTCTGTCTCCTCGGACATCGGCTGGTTCAGAAGAATAATAAACTCTGTACAATAACCAAATTTAATATCAGCCTCTGTCTGTGCATCGATCTTAGTCACAGCAGGACCTTTTGCCTTGTCAAACTGTGTATAATCAATCTCTTTGCCAAGGAAACCATCATATGCACCATGGTATACTTCCAGAAGTCCCTGTCCACCGGAATCCACTACTCCTGCTTCTTTCAGAACCGGCAGCATCTCCGGTGTCTTTGCCAGAGTTTCCTCCGCATGAGCGATCACGCTCTGGAAAAATGTATCCAGATCCTCTGCTGTCTCCGCAAGCTCTACAGCCTTGGCTGCAGCCTCTCTTGCAACAGTAAGGATTGTTCCTTCCTTCGGTTTCATGACTGCCTTATATGCAGTCTCCACACCTTTCTCCATGGCTGCCGCGATATCAATGGCATCCAGTTCCTTACTGTTCTTAACACTTCTGGTAAAACCACGCAGAAGCTGAGAAAGAATAACACCTGAGTTACCTCTTGCACCGCGCAGAGAACCGGAAGAAATCGCCTTGGCCAGTGACTCCATGTCAGGCTCTCCCAGAGAACCTACTTCTGCTGCTGCTGCCATGATCGTCATTGTCATATTGGTTCCTGTATCTCCATCCGGTACCGGAAATACGTTCAGTTCGTTGATCCATTCTTTTTTAGCTTCCAGATTCTTGGCTCCTGCAAGAAACATCCTGGAAAGTATTCTGGCATCTATGGTTTTGTTATTCACCACAAGTTCCTCCTCTATCCTAATCAATTGCGCGTACACCTTCTACATAAATATCGATCTTATCGATCTCCATTCCTGTAAAGGCCTCGACTTTATATTTGACATTGCTGACAAGGTTGTCTGCAATTGTACTTATGTTCACGCCATATGCCACAATAACATGGAAATTCAGGCGGATTTTATTGTCCTCTGTAATTCTGACGCTGATGCCATGTTTCAGGCTGTTCTTTCCAAGAAGCTTTACCAGTCCGTCTTTCATACTGACTGCAGCCATGCCTACGATACCAAAACATTCTACAGCAACGCTTCCTGCGTAGGTTGCGATTACATCTGTGTCAATTATGATCTGACCTAATCCGGAATCTATACGTCCATTCATATGGTTACCTCCAATGCTCATTATTGTATGTAAGTGTATTATAACCTCTTTTCACAGAAAAAGAAATATAATTTTTGAGTTTTTTCCTTTTTTTGCTTGCAAAAGCACAATTCATCTGTTACAATGTAATCTGTTGAACACAAGGTTACTGTTCAGACGCTATGCACACAGCACGACAGTAACAATAAAGCGTCAAGGAGGTGCTATCATGGCTAAATGTGCAATCTGTGAGAAAGCTGCTCATTTCGGAAATAATGTAAGTCATTCACATAGAAGATCCAATAAAATGTGGAAATCTAACGTAAAATCCGTTAAAATCAAGACTGCTGAGGGTGGAGCTAGAAAGACATATGTATGTACTTCTTGCTTAAGATCCGGTAAAGTAGAAAGAGCATAATAACACCATTACCCCTGTTGCAACAGGGGTATTTTTTTTGCAAAAAAGACTGTCCCTCTGTTCAGATATTCTTTACCGAATATTCTGCCTGAGCTGACAGTCTTTTTTTATTTCATATGTCAAACGGGATATTCGCAATCTTCTGTAAAGTTAATGACAGAAAAGATGATATCCCAACAACAGGAAAACTCCGGCCGAAACCACCAGAACCACATTTTCTGCGATCAGCATCCCGATTATCATCCCAATCCCTATGAAAAACAGCATAAAGCCGAACAGCTTTTCCAATTCTTCTGCACCTTTTTCATCGGTTTGCTATAGTCTATGCAAAAATTATTTTTCTGATTCGCCGACAGATTCTTCGTCACCTTTTCCGGAGGTAAAACGATCTACAAAATCCGGAACCATATCAAGGATCTTGGTGAGACCATCCTGATTTTTCACATTGACCAGCTTTGTTGTTCCATTCTGGATCACAAGCACAGCACAGGGAGTCATCTTTCCTGCCATTCCGCCGCCGCCGTTATCCTTCTTCTCTCCTGAAAAAGCACCGGCACCTACACCGAAAGATACATCCATCAGAGGAAGAATGATCGTATCGCCTACATGGATTGCCTCTCCTACCACTGTTTTCGCAGAAATAAAACTGTCCATTCCCTTGAATAATGAATTTACGGTTTCTTTAAAATTGTTTTCATTTGCCATGGTCATGCCCTCCTGGTTTTCCAACGTTTTATAACGTATTTTATATTTTTATTGAAATAAATACTCACTGCTGCCCGCACAGGAACAAATCCGTAGATCCTGCCTTTTGCCCTGATGTTTCCATACAGATAATTCTCACTGTCAAAACGGGGATTGATCTGTATACAGTTTTTGTGAAATGGAATTGTCATCCCAAGTACAGCAAGTGCCACACCTGTCAGCGCCGGATCTTCAAAAGAAAAAGTAACCTGCCCTTCTATCCTTGTAGGAAAAATATGCTTAAGCAAAAATTTTCCATGTTTCCATACAAGCTTTCTGGCAGCTATCACTCTGGGATGTTCTATAAACGCCTTCCACCAGGACACATTCTTCTTAATCTTCCCGAATGTCCTGCGGATATTTTGCAGTTTTGTACGAATCAACTGAAATATATTTCGGATCCGGTCATAGATCCTTTTTATAAAAAACTGCCTCTTCTTTAGACTATTCCGATCTGTATCATCTGCATTCAGTTCCTGCTGTCCGGATATCTGACTGTTTCTGATCCTCTCTGTATCAGCAGATGTACCTGAAGCTGAATTTCTGTCTGTTTTCAGATCCTCAGTCTCCATATTCTCTGATTTCTGGTGATCAACCACTGATTTTTTATGCTCTTCTTCCCTGTTTCCGTCTATGCCGGATACAGATACCTTTTCTGCGCCGGATTTCTCCGGATTTTTCCCGGATTTCTTTGTTACAGCCCTCTTCTCCTGCCGTTTTTTCAACAACTTGTCTACGGGAATTCCAAACAGATGAAAGGATATCTCCATCTGCTGATCTTTCCATTCCGCTCTCAGCGAAATCCCATGAAACAGCCAGCTTACGATACCCTCTCCCTCTGTCTGTTTCCAGCCACCTTCTGCCTTGACAGCTGATGCCTTATATCTTACAGGACAGAACAGTACAAGAAGAACTGCCAGTAAAAGAAGGCCCAGCAGAATTCCCAGGATGATCAGTATAAATTTAAGGATCAGCCATAAAATATGTAACATATTCTCACCTGTTTTCTATATATTCAGCTGTTGCGAAGGTTCCCGTTTCCCTGTACATTTCATCGATCAGACTTCGCACCATCTCCAGGGCTTCCTCTTTGCCCTTCGCCATTCCTATGATCTTCGGACAGATTCCATAAAAGCTCTTCTGTATCAGCATTGCTGCAGGAATAATATCCATCAGATTCACAGGATTCTCTGACAGAGTAAGGAGATAAATGCCCAGAACCGGTTTTCCGCTGTTCAGTTTCTTTTTTATCTTCTCAGGATTCTTTACAGATTCCCCTGCAAGAAAATTCTCCTGCCATTTCAGCATCTTACACCCTCTCCCGTTTCTATAACACTTCAGTTACAGTATTTCCATTTTCTCCAAAATTTAAACCGGGCTGCGTTGCAAAAAAACACAGCCCTGTTCTCTCGTTAATAATACTTATGCTGTTTTCCCCAAAGTCCATTGCTTCTCATCTCCAGATATTCCTGATAAGCACGCTCTACGATCTGCTTCTCGTTTGAAAACCTCAGCAGATGATAGATCTCATGAAATTTATAATATCCGGAATCTACAAAAAACTCCTCTCTCTGGGGCTTACTATGATAATTATCCGCAGTCATAAGATACCAGTGTACCTCTTTGAAAACCACGTCCTCCGGAACGGTAAAGTTATATTGGCTCTTTCCGATGTATTTCACAATGGTCGCACGCACTCCAGCCTCTTCCATCACTTCCCGCAATGCTGTCTGTTCATGCGTTTCGCCTGGTTCCACTGTTCCTTTCGGCAATACCCAGCCCTCATAACGGTTCCTGTAAGATTTATACAAAGTAAGAATCTTACCCCGATGAATTACCACACCGCCACAGCTCGTTGCTTCTATCATAATGCAATCCCTCCTGTTTTGCGTGGTATTATAAACTGAGTATAGTATATCTCTTTTTTTCCAAACCCGCAAGCTATAAATATCATTTCATAACATATTACCGATTAATTAGTTACTGTTCACTCCGTTCACAGTAACGTAGCCAAAATTCATTCCAGATTGCCTGCAACATGGAATTTATTATTGCTTATCATAATAATACGCATCAAATATCTGCTCTGCGATGGGCACTGCTGCTTCGCTTCCGGTACCGCCATTCTCAACAATGATCGCAACTACCAGATCCGGATCATCCACGTTGGAATAACCGATAAACCAGGAATGACTGGAACCATTCTCATCAAATTCCGCTGATCCGGTCTTGCCTGCCACTGTATATCCTCTTCCGTTCAGAGCCGATGCGGTTCCGTTTTCCACAACACCTTTCATAAGCTTTCCAAGGATATTCGCCTCATTTGTTGTCATCAGACGTTTATAGCTCTCCGGCTCTGTTGTCTTCACTGTCTCTCCGTCTGAACTTACAACAGAATCAATGAGATAAGGCTTCATGAGCTCCCCGCCATTGGCGATCGCACTGGTAATCAGCGCCATATGCATAGGTGATACCAACGTATTACCCTGTCCGATGGCAGTCTGCATAACCTCTGCAACAGAAGATTTTCCATTTAATGTAAAAGTACTCTTTTTATAGGAAGAAAGCGGAAGACTCTTATTAAAAAGAAGATCCTCGGCTGTTTTTTTCAGAGAACTGCCTCCGAGCATGGTTCCGATCTCTGCAAATGCACTGTTACAGGAATTGGCAAAAGCACTGTAAAAATCTTCCTGTCCATGAACAGTTCCGCCATAGCACCTGATCGTGTGATCTTCTCTGGTAATGCTTCCCTCACAGAGATAGGAAAATCCCTCCAGACTGCCCTTGGTTCTGAAATAGTCCAGGGCAGTTACCACCTTAAATGTAGATCCCGGAGGATAGGCTCCGTTTGTAGCTCTGTTCAACAGACTGCTGTCATTGGAATCATTCACCAGTGTGTCCCAGTTCTGGGAAATAGTATTCGGGTCAAAGTCCGGTCTGCTCATTTCCACCAGAATCTTACCTGTAGAGGGTTCTATGGCAACAACCGCCCCTCTCCTGTCACCAAGTGCATTATAGGCAGTTGACTGAAGATCTGCGTTTAACGTCGTGATCACAGAATCACCCGTATTTTTCTGATTCTTAAACTCATTTTTCATCTGGTTCAGGAAAAATTCATGAGAAGTCAGAAGCTGGAAGTTCGCCTCTGATTCCAGTCCGCTTTTTCCATTAGTGTCATATCCGACTGCATGAGCGAACATATTTGCATAGGGATAAGTACGTTCCTCTGTTCCGTCTTCGTAAACATTGGTCTGGGCAAGCACCTGCCCATCTGCAGATATGATCTTACCTCTTACAACCCTGTCTGAAAAAGTATCCTGCCTTGTATTATAGGGACTATTGATAAAATCATCGCTCTTTGCATAATTAAAGTAGATCAGATATCCGATCATACTGACAAAGATCAGCACAAAAAAGCAGGATACCAGTGTATATTCTCTGTTACGGGGCCTTCTCTTTTCAGAAATCTCCCGGGCTTTGCGCTTCTGGCGCTTCTTCAACTCTCTGCGCCGTTCCTTTTCTTCGATATCTCTCAATTTCTTCGTCCTCATCTTCTCTCAAAATATACAATCCCTGAATGATCGCCAGCATCAGTACTGTACACGCGACAGAACTTCCTCCATAGCTGACCAGAGGAAGAGTTACACCTGTCATAGGGATAAATTTCGTTGCTCCGCCAATTGTCAGAAATACCTGAAATGCATATTCCGTACCAAGTCCAAGTGCGATCAGTTTGTAGAATGGTTTCTTAATCTTAAGCGCAATATTTACGATCATCAAAAAGAAACTCATACATACCAAAATCAGGCAGATTGCAAAAATCCCACCCAGTTCCTCACAGATTGCACTGAATATAAAGTCATTCTTGACAACAGGGATCTTCTCAGGCGAACCCTGACACAATCCCATTCCAAACCATCCGCCGGTTCCAATGGCAAACAGTGACTGGACGATCTGGTATCCTTCATTCTGATATACCGCCATGGGATCCTTCCAGGCTGTCACTCTCTGACGCACATGGCCAAACAAATGATATGCGACAACTGCCCCTGCAGATCCGCCTGCAAGACCAAGTGCCAGATATCCCACATTTCTGGATGCCACATAAATCATCACAAGATATGCCGCAAAGAAGATCACTGCACTTCCAAGGTCTCTGGAAAGTACAAGAATCCCCACATGCAGTCCCGCCACTACCGTAGCCTGGATCACTTTTGAAAAATCAGCACCTTTTCTCAGCAATGCCGCCATAAAGAACACAAATGTAATCTTTATCGCCTCTGAAGGCTGGATTCCCATCAGGGAAAGTTTTGCTCCATAGCTTGTCTTTGCAAGCACAAATACCGCCGCCAGCAAAACGATTCCGATTCCCGCATAAACCCATGTCAGGTCCTTGAGAAATTTCATCTTCCTGATCAGGACAGGTACGATCAATGCCACCACATTTACGCCTGCCACAATCACCAGCTGTCTGGTAGCTGTGGAAACATCCAGCCTGCACAGCATAATAAATCCTACGCTGAGAAGCATGCACATATTGTTGAGCAGTAAAATCGATGCTTTCTTATAAAAAATCCTGTACAAAATCTGGATTCCCGCAAAAAATGCCATCATTTCGATATAAAACAACACGACCTGAAACTTACCTGTCTTCAGGTAGATGACCAGAAACGCAGTGAAATCCATAAAAAAGATAAGCATCAGCTGCTGGCGCAGCGATTCGTTTCTCTCCTCCTCACTCTGCTGTTTCACCAGATAGAAACAGTGAAAGGTATAAATCACCATCAGGGTAAGGATCACATACTTGGATAATTCTACAATTACATTAATCATATGCCTTACTCGGCTCCTCTTTTAAAATGTCCCTTTGTATATTCCCGTTTCGGAGGATTCTTCCCATCACGATAAACATCTCTGAACTCTTCATATATCTTCACCGCATCCTGAGGCTTCTCAATGGTAAATGCAAGTCTCAGGGAAGAGACACCAAGTCTGTCTATCTGTGATTTCTCTTTCAACAGGCCGTAAGGGATACTGTTGTAAATGATATTATAGCAGGGTATACAAAAATCTGTATTCTCAGTTTTCCATGGGTTACATATACATTTCGCCGTAAATTCTTTATCGTAACGGTCTTTTAAAGTTACCCCTTCTTCCTTATGATTACATCCGTAAAGATTTTTATGCACACACTGGGCCGATATCATAAGAGGCAGATATCCGTAGATCAGCATCTCGCTGTACCGGTTATCTCTGTGGCGGATTTCCCCTTCGTTCAGCTCAAGCGGTACCGTATTTCTGAGGACTTTCTGATCTTTCCAGAAATCAGCAGCTTCATCATTCCATGTATACATACTGTGATCCAGAACACATTTCTCAGCCAGACCTGCCTTTCGCAGAACTGCAAAAGTCTCCAGATTTCTTACCAGAAATCCTGTCATTCCTCTGTCCATCCACTCTCTGATCCTGGTGAGAAGCTCCCGGGGCATCTCACCTCTCATAATATGCGGAAGAGACAGATACATCTCCATTCCTCTGCTTACACAGTCATCCAGGCAGACCTCCATGGCATCAGCGTTCAGATACATTCCATGTATCCCCTCTCTTTTATATAACGCCAGTGCAGTGGATTTTTCTTCACAGGAAATATAAATCGGAAGATTTTTCTGCTTTGGCGAATCTGCTTTTCTTCCGGCATCCTCTGATAAGCGTTTCTTCCCATTATTTTCTTCTCTCTTATATGGTTTGAGCAATTCATTTTCCAGAGATTCCAGTGCCTCTCTTCTCGCCTCATTCAGCATTTTCATCGGGATAAAAATATTCTCATCCATCTGGATTTCCAGATTTTCCCACTCATATTCTGTATTTCCAAGCTTCTCCATCTGTGAACGGATGCGCTCCTCTGTCAGCGGCTGGTTCTGCGCATACTGTACCTCACCCACAGACGCAGATCCATGGATTCCCCTGCATGACACATCCAGTATAGCAGGACTTCCCGGAAAAAGAATGAATGTTCCCTGAATTTTTTCTTTCTTTTTTCTTAATACAGGACTGACATCTCCTGTTTTCTTCTCATTGCTGAATGCCATCATGGACGGACCATTCTGCATCTGATAATAACCGGTACAGGAACCTCCCCTGTTAAACAGATCCAGCAGATATCTCTTATCCTCCTCTGCTACCCTGTAATTCTCAGCTCCCTTCTCAAAAAGAAGATCCAGGTACTTCCGATATACAGAAGTTGCCCCTGCTGTATATCCCGGCTGCTTCATCCTGCCCTCTATCTTAAGAGAAGTAACACCAGCCTCCAGAATCTGCGGAAGAATCTCTATCGTAGAAATATCTTTCAGACTCAGAGGACATAGTTCTTGCGCTTTCCTTTTCTCTGACCGTCTGCCATTTTCCCCGCAACAAAGCGCCGTCTGGTAAGGCAGACGGCAAGGCTGTGCACACCTTCCTCTGTTACCGCTTCTTCCACCCAGGATACTGCTCATCAGGCACTGTCCTGAATAACTGTAACATAAAGCTCCATGGACAAAAGATTCAATCTCGATAGGACTTGTCTCATGCATCCTCCGGATTTCCTCAAGGGAAAGCTCTCTGGCAGTTACCACTCTGGAAGCACCCTGTTCTTCCAGAAATTTCATCCCCTCCGGACCTGTCACAGTCATCTGCGTGCTGGCATGAAGATGCATACCCGGAAACATCTCCCTGATCATCTTAAACACACCCATATCCTGAACGATCACCGCATCCAGACCTTCCTTATAATATGGAAGCAGATAATCATACAACTGTTCAGACAGTTCCCTGTTCTTCAACAGCGTATTCACTGTCAGATAAAGTTTCCTGCCATGGATATGAGCAGTATCAATGGCACGCAAAAGCTCTTCCTCTCCGAAATTCTTCGCATAGGCCCGCGCGCCAAAGGCTGCTCCCCCTACATAAACCGCATCTGCACCTGCACCGATCGCTGCCTCAAATCCCTCATAGGAACCGGCAGGTGCCAGAAGTTCAATCTCTTCTCTTCTCAATTCTATACCTCACGTTTTCTATAACAGTCATCTTAAATGCATTATTTATGAGCATTGCTATAATATTCAAATCAAATACATATGAAACAAATCATAAAGGGGAAATCACCGAAGTAATCCCCCCTCTGTTATTTCAGCAGCTCATCAATCTGCTTTTCCAGTTCCTTATTCTTTCCCTCCAGAAGGCTCTTCTGTTCCAGGGCTTCCTGTTCATGCTTCTGCGCTTCCTCAATCTGCATACGAAGCGAGATCAGCTCATGCTTCAGATCATACATCTCCTGATCCTTCTGCTGTAAATCCTGTTCAAAAACCTCCGCCTGTTTCTTTGCCTTAAAATAGTCATCTGTAATATTCAGGCTGATAAGTGTATGCTTGGTCTCCATGGGCTGTCTGCTGTAACCCGGCATAGCACTTAACTCATCCATCTTTTTATTTATATAGGATGCTACTTTCTGAAAATATTCTTCCGATTCATAGCCTCCCAGCGTAATAATCTTACCACCTATGATTACCTTTGCTGTATTTTTGACCGCCATCCGTACGAGCCTCCTGTATCTTCCTTCAATCTGCCCGGAACCCCGGACATTTACTTCATTATACTCGAAAGCAGTCGAAATGTATAGGAATTTTTAAAAAACTTTTACTTTTTTATATTTTTACGCCCTTAACTTCAGTTTTTCTCCGGCATCTGATAGCCCAGATGCTCATACGCAAGCGCCGATGCCATACGTCCTCTCGGCGTACGGTTCAGGAATCCATTCTGCAGCAGATAAGGCTCATACACATCCTCCAGCGTACCGGAATCCTCCCCTATCGCCGCAGCCAAAGTCTCCAGTCCCACAGGACCACCCTGAAAATTCACGATCATAGTCTGAAGAATCCTTCTGTCAATCTTATCCAGACCATACTGATCCACTTCCAGAAGATTCAGCGCAAAACACGCCACATCATAAGTAATCCGTCCATCATACTTCACCTGCGCAAAATCACGAACCCTCTTCAGCAGACGGTTGGCAAGCCTCGGAGTTCCCCTGGATCTCTTGGCAATCTCAGCCGCACCCTTCTCATCAATCTCCACTCCAAGAACCTGAGCAGAACGGATAATGATCGTCTTAAGCTCCTCATGAGTATAAAACTCCAGATGATGCATCACACCAAAACGGTCACGAAGAGGTGCAGACAGAAGTCCTGCCCTGGTAGTCGCCCCCACCAGTGTAAACTTCGGCAGATCCAGACGTATAGACCTGGCAGAAGCTCCCTTCCCGATCATAATATCAATAGCATAATCCTCCATAGCAGGATAAAGGACCTCCTCCACCTGCCTGTTCAGGCGATGGATCTCATCCACAAACAGAATATCTCCCTCCTGCAGATTATTAAGGATCGCAGCCATCTCCCCCGGCTTCTCAATAGCCGGCCCGGAAGTCACCTTCATATGAACCCCCATCTCATTGGCAATAATCCCCGAAAGAGTAGTCTTACCAAGCCCCGGAGGACCATAAAACAAAACATGATCCAACGCATCATGCCTCTGCTTCGCAGCCTCTATATAAACCTTCAAAGTACTCTTGGTCTTCTCCTGACCAATATAATCATTCAACGTCTGCGGCCGGAGATTCCCCTCCAGAGAAAAATCCTCCTCCGTCACATCCGTAGTTATAATACGTTTCTCCATCTGTTACCCATCCTAACCTATAACAATTCTATAACAATACAGGCAATCCAATCTACCAGAGCGTAAAGTCCTGCTTCAGTTAAAAATTCTTCAGCGCAGCCTTCAAAAGTCCTTCCACATCATCCGGCGGCACATCCGTAACCTTACGCACAGCGCGAAGCGCATCCGCACTGCTGTATCCCAACGCAACCAGAGCCTCCACAGCTTCCTGCCTGCCATCCGAAACCTCACCGGCTCCCACTGCTGCCCTCTCCTGCTCATGAGCCAGCTTCAATTCAAACGCATCCTCCAGCTTCATCTTATCCTTCAGCTCAAGAATCAGCTTCTGAGCCGTCTTCTTCCCGATACCCGGAGCCTTCGACAACGTCTTCACATCATCCGAAAGAATTGCAAACCTCAATTCATCCGCTGTAATCCCCGCCAGAACTCCCAGCGCAGCCTTTGGCCCCACACCATTCACGCCAAGAAGCAGCTTAAACATCTGCAGATCATCCTTAGCCCTGAACCCATACAGCTTCATGGCATCCTCTCTCACACTGAAATAAGTATGGACCTTCACATCCTCCCCCATACGAATCTCAGACAAATCTGCCCCCGTCATATATATCTCATAACCAATCCCCCCGGCCTCAACAACCACCGAGCTCTCAGTCATATCCACAGCCATTCCATGAACAAACGCAATCATGATACATCCTCCGTCCCAAATTCATCACTTCCGATTCATCATACCACATCCCACCCCATAACGCAAACATATATTCGCGTCCCTTAATCGAAAAAAAAGAACCGCCATGCCTTCACACAGCAGTTCTTCCTCCCATTACTGAATAATATGTCTCGGACAAACCTCTTTACAAGCCCCACAATTCGTACACTTACTATAATCAATATGCGCACAGAAATTATCAACCGTAATCGCCCCATTCGGGCAAGTCTTCTCACACTTCTTACATCCGATACAGCCAACCTCACACGCAGAAGTAACAGCCTTACCTTTCGCATGAGAACTACACTGCACAAACGTAGTCTGCTCATAGGGTACAAGCTCGATCAAATGCTTCGGACACTTGGCAACACACTTACCGCAGGCCTTACAAGCCTCCTTATCAACAACCGCCACACCGTTCACAACATCAATCGCCCCAAACGGACAGGCCTTCACGCAGCTTCCAAAACCAAGGCATCCATAAGTACAGGACTTCGCACCACCACCGGGAATGAAAGCCATCATCTCACAGTCTTCCACACCTGTATACTCATAATTATCCTTCGTCTTCTCACAGGTACCCGCACACTTCACATACGCCACCTGACGGGCAGTCTCCACAACTTCCTGTCCCATGATCGCTGCGATTACTTTTCCGACAGGCTCACCGCCTACCGGACATCCGTTTACAGGTGCCTCACCTTTGGCGATCGCTGCTGCCAGACCATCACAGCCGGGATAACCACAGCCACCGCAGTTATTACCGGGAAGCGCCTCACGAACAGCAACTTCCTTCTCATCCACTTCCACAGCAAACTTCTTACCGGCAACGCCAAGGAAAACACCGATAAAAAGACCTACTGCCGCAACCAGTACAGTTGCCGCGATAATTGCTCCTATATTCATACCAGTCCCCTCCTTAAATCAGTCCTGAAAATCCGAAGAAGGCAATTGCCATCAGTCCGGCTGTCAGCAGAACTGTAGGGAATCCCTGGAAGGATTTTGGAATGTCATTGTATGCGATTTTCTCACGGATACCAGCCATCAGCACGATGGAAATAGTAAAGCCCACTGCTGTTGCAAATCCGTTCACTGTTCCCTGAAGAACATTATACTCTTTCTGCACGTTTGTAAGGGCAACACCAAGAACTGCACAGTTTGTTGTGATCAGTGGAAGATACACACCAAGTGCCTGATACAGGGAAGGCATTGTCTTCTTAAGGAACATCTCTACAAACTGTACCAGCGCCGCGATCAGCAGGATGAATACGATAGTCTGCAGATAAGTCAGGTTCGTAGGAACCAGGATAGCATTGTAAATAATACCTGTCACAAAAGATGACAGTGTAATAACGAAGATGATCGCACCGCCCATGCCGGCTGCTGTCTCAACACTCTTGGAAACACCAAGGAAAGGACAGAGGCCAAGGAACTGGCTGAGGACTACGTTATTTACAATCGCTGAGCTTACAAGTATGATCAAAAGTTCTTTCATAATCCATTACCCCCTTTTTCCCTTACATATGGTATTGCCACAGGCTGCACAGCTTCCGCCGCAATCAGGATTACTTGGATCAATGCCACGTTTAGCTGCACCGATTTTGAATTTGTTCTGTAATGCAGAAAGCGCTGCCAGAACAAAGAATGCTCCGGGTGCCAGGATAAAGATTGTAATCGGTTCATAACCTGCCTTACCTGCTACAGCATCTGCCAGAGGAAGAATCTGATGTCCGAACAGAGAACCTGCGCCGATCAGCTCACGTACTGCACCGATACAGGTGATACTTAAGGTAAATCCAAGGCCCATACCAATACCATCAAACAGAGAGGCAATCGGTTTATTCTTGGATGCATATGCTTCTGCACGTCCAAGGATGATACAGTTAACTACGATCAGAGGAATATAGATTCCAAGGGAGTCATACAGGCTTGGGATAAATCCCTGTAAAAGAAGCTGTACAACTGTTACAAAGGAAGCAACAACTACAATAAATGCAGGCATACGCACTCTGTCCGGAATAAAGTTTCTCAGAAGAGAGATCATTAAGTTGGATGCTGCAAGAATCACTGTTGTAGTAAGTCCCATTCCGATACCATTGGTTGCAGATGTGGTGATAGCCAGTGTAGGACACATACCAAGCATCAGTACAAAGGTAGGATTTTCTTTGATGATTCCGTTATATAAACGTTCAGCAGGTGTGTTTGGTTTCATCACTGATTTCCCCCTTTCTCATACTGGAATGCACATAATCCGGCATTAACACCGTTTGTCATGGCATTCGTTGTAATAGTGGCACCACTTAACGCATCGATCTGATCATCCGCTGTGGCACCGGTCTTTGTATATTCAAATTTGTCTACGTTCTTATCTTTGAACTGATCCTTAAATGCATCTGTGTTTGCTCTCATACCAAGACCTGCGGTCTCACCGATGGAAAGAATGGAAATTCCATTTAAGGTACCGTCATCCTGAATACCCATTGCAAACTGGATATCTCCGCCGTAACCCTCGGAAGTGGTTACTGTAAATGCATATCCCAGTTCATTGCCTGAAGCATCCTTGGCAAGCATAGTCTCATCTATGGACTGTGCCGCATATCCGTTCTCATCCAGATAAGACTGCATGGCATCCGCATCCACATCCACTGTCTCAAAGCTGTCCGCATCTGCAAATACTGCCTTATACGCATCCTGTTTCGCCTGTGCTTCCTGCTTTGCAATAGGATCTGCTGTAATATCCTGGACTACACCAAGGGCAAGTCCTGCCACCAGTGTGATCACTGTAATGGCTATGGTATCTTTGATAATTCTGTTACTCATGCCTTTTTGCCCCCTTTCCCAAATGCCGGGTGACGAGTCACACGTTCAATCATCGGAACTAACAGGTTGCAGAAAATGATCGCATAAGATACGCCCTCTGCGGAACCGCCGAAGAGACGGAAGACCGCAGTCAGTACACCAAGACAGACACCGTATACATACTGTCCTCTTGGTGTGATCGGTGTTGTGACATAGTCTGTAGCCATAAACCATGCACCAAGCATAAGACCACCGCCGAAGATGTGGCTGAACAGATAGTTCACGTCAAATCCCTTGCCTGTTCCAAGCATGTAAAGGATTACAAATACTGCGAAACTTCCAATATAGGTAAGCGGAATCTTCAGATCGATCACCTTGAAAACCAGAAGGATTGCTGCTCCGATCAGGATCGCAAGGGCAGAAGTCTCACCGATAGTTCCCTGGATATCACCGATAAACATATGTAATACAGATACAGAACTGTCTGTAAATCCATTCTGTTTCAGAGCTGCCAGAGGAGTTGCACCGGATACAGTATCTACCACACCTCTGAAACTGTCGCTTACTGCGAAATCTGTCATCTTTCCTGCGAAAGAAATCATCAGGAAACATCTTCCTGCAAGTGCCGGGTTCATGAAGTTCTGTCCCAGACCACCGAAGAGCTGTTTTACAACGATAATCGCAAATGCACTGCCAAGTACAGGCATCCAGAGCGGAATTGATGCAGGCATATTTAATGCGAGTAATAAACCTGTAACAACTGCACTGAAGTCTGTAATTGTGTTCTTCTTATGCATCAGCTTGTCATAAATCCACTCAAAGAATACACTGGAAGCGACGGTGATCACTACTACCAGTAAGGCGCGAAGGCCAAAATTATAAATTCCAAACAGTGTGGTCGGCAGAAGCGCCAGTGCCACAAGCTGCATGATTTTGCTTGTTGTCATCTTATCCCGGACATGGGGATTGGATGATACATGTAACATCTGATCCATTACGATGTCCCCCTTTTACTTTTTCTTACGGCTTGCCAGAACCATCTTACGCATAGATTTGATCATCTGGGTCAGCGGACGCTTGGCAGGGCAGATATAACTGCAGCAACCACATTCGCAGCACTCCATACCATCAAATTTCTGGAAGCTCTTCATGTCACCATGCTCTGCAAAGGTTGCAAGTCTTGCAGGAATGACATGGCCGGGACAGACTCCTACACATCTGCCGCAGTTAATGCATGCAGTCTGTTCGGCATCTGCCACATCATCCTTCTCCAGGCAGAGACATGCGGAGCTTGTCTTAATACATGGTACATGAGTGTCATACATGGCAAATCCCATCATAGGACCACCTGAAATTACTTTGGATACATTGTCTGTCAGTCCGCCGGCAGCTTCTATAAGCTCTGCCATATCTGTTCCGGAAAGGACATCAAAGTTCTGCGGATTCTTAATCCCCTGTCCTGTTACTGTCACGATACGGTCCATAACAGGTTTTCCAAGGATAACGGCTTCATAAACAGCAATTACGGTATCTACGTTGTCAACTACGCATCCTGCATCTGCCGGAAGCATGGCAGAGTTAATCTCTCTGTCTGTGACAGCCTTGATCAGGAAACGCTCACCACCCTGTGGGTACTTGGTCATCAGCTCTGCTACTTCAATACGTGGAATATCTTTTACCATTTCTTTCAGTTTCGCAATACAGTCAGGCTTGTTATCCTCAATACAGATATATCCCTTCGCATTGTCAAAGAGCTTCAGCATAACTCTTAAGCCCTCGATCAGCTTCTCAGAGTCATCCAGCATTCTTCTGTAGTCACTGGTAAGATAGGGTTCACACTCGGCACCGTTTACAAGGATATGATCGATCTTCTCCGGTTCCTTTGGCGCAAGCTTTACCTGTGTGGGGAATCCGGCGCCACCCATTCCCACTACTCCGCCTTCTTTAATTCTCGCCAAAATCTCCTCTTTCGAAAGATCTTCCAGACGTGCAGGAGTAAATTCCACACTTTCATACTGCTGGTCATTCTCAATGATAATGGAATTGACCATAGAACCTGTTGCTGTCAGGCGCGGTTCGATTCCTTTTACCGTACCGGAAACAGACGAATGGATCGGTGATGAGACAAACCCCGCAGCATCTGCGATCTTCTGTCCTGCGAGCACATGGTCTCCCTTCTGAACTATCGCTGCAGCCGGAGCACCGATATGCTGGGAAAGAGGATATACCATATCTCCCTTTGGCAGATATTTCACTACCGGACTGTTCTTGGATAATTCTTTTCCGTCATAAGGATGAACACCACCCTTAAAGGTTAAAATTCCCATTTCGTTCCCTCCTTTTATATTAAGCACCACCAAAGTGCTCTATTTTTGATAAAATCCATATACTTTTTTGTACATTTTTATCAACCTGTTTATAATATAAACCATTTTTTCAAAAAAAGCACTACCCAAATTTCATTTTCTTGTGTATAATTAAATACAATTTCAGAAAGGAAAAATTATTAACATGATTGTTAAAAAAATGCCCATTTTACAAGGGTTTCCAGACTTTGAGACTGTTAAATTTTTCACCGGAAAATTCTTCCAAAAATACAATTTTACACCTGTTTTTTACGACATTGAAACCACCGGATTATCAAGAAATTCCACGTATTTATACCTGATCGGAGCTGTTGGAATTGAAGATGAAACTTGGAATTTTTATCAATGGATGGCGGAGAATGCAAATGAAGAAGAGACAATTCTGAGAATTTTTTCACAATTTCTTCAGCAATGTGATTTGCTGATTTCCTACAACGGAGACCGCTTCGACCAGCCATATCTGGAAGCACGATATGAAAAATATGGAATTCCCTCTCCGTTTACGGGAAAACAGTCGCTGGATCTCTACCTGACATTAAAACCGTTAAAGTCACTTTTAAAACTGTCTGCCATGAAACAGCCCTGCATGGAAGAATTTCTGGGGATCAAAGACAGGATTTATGATAATGGTAAGGAATGCATTAAACTTTACAAAGATTTTCTGAAAAAAAGAGATGCCTTTACAGCTGATGAAATCCTTGGACATAACCTGGAGGATGTGCTGGGACTTGGAAGAATCTTTGATATGCTGGGATATCTTTGCATCTATGATGGAGATTATGAAGTTACATACAGCGAATTTGACGGAGACAACCTGATCCTGAAGCTGAAGCTCCCCTGCACACTGCCACAGGAATTTTCCAATGGAAACACCGACTTCTATCTGACAGGAAAAGGCGAAGAAATCAATTTAATTATCAAAACAACTGACGGGAAACTGAAACAATACTATGCAGATTATAAGGATTACTATTATCTCCCGGAGGAGGATACGGTTATCCCGAAATCTCTCGGATCCGGAATTGACAGAAAGCACCGGAAAGCAGCAACCAGAAATACCTGTTACACCTGGTTTACCTGCTCCGATGCCTTCCTCAGTTCTCCCGTACAGCAGAAGCAATATCTGACATATACGCTTTCCTGTCTGATTGAAACTCTAGAGCGTGTCTGAAAAATCATCTGTGATCATACATAAATATCGTCGAAAACAATTTCCAATGGATTGTGAAGAGAAAAAGCCCTCTCACTGCTGACCGAGAAAATATAACCGTCAAATTCCATTGTCTCAAAAAAGCATGGCCTTTCTGAGGATTTTCCGAGGACAAACCCATCTGCTGTGGGAATCACTTCAAAAGAATCCAAAGGAAGGCTCATTCCTCTGCCTGTCATTTTCATATAACTTTCTTTTAATGTCCAGAGCGTAAAAAACGCCTTATCTTTGTCCTCCGCAGCCTTGATGTAAGCAAGCTCTGAATGGTAGAAATAATGTTCTGCCACCTCAAGAGGCGCATTGGCATTTTTCTCAATATCGCACCCGACTTCGCAGTCTGACAGCACACCCACAACATAGTCCCCCGCATGAGATACATTAAAAAAAAGACCATCCACAACCGGCTTTTCATTGTCAGAATATCTCAGGCAGCTTTCCGTAAGCCCGTTTTCATCGAGGATTTTTCTGATGATGATCCCTGCACCCAGACTTCTTTTGCGGTCATCAGGCATACGATACCTGATGACCTTTTCTCTTCTTCTGATCCCAACCAGATCCAGAAGCCTTTCATTCTTAAGCGGATCCTCAAAATGATTAATATTGATCCTGTATAATTTCTGCATCTGATCAACAGTTACTTCTTCTGAATATCGATCTTGCTGTCAAACCCTGTAAGGCTGAATACATCGTAAACCTCATCAGAAACATTGATGATCTTAAATCCATCCTTTTGAGCCATTTTTTTGTAGGCTACGATCACCTGACGTAAGCCTGCAGATGAAATATACTCCAGATTTGTAAAATCAAATACCAGACTTGTGATGCTGTCTTCAAGTCCGGACAGAGCCTCCCCTAACTGGGGAGCTGTCTGTGTATCAAGCCATCCGCTGATTTCCATAGTTGCTTTGTTACCTTCTGTTTTTGTGATAATTTCCATTGTAATTTTCCCTCCTGAATCAATCAAAAAATGTAAGTCTGTCAAGTGCTGCAATTGCATTTTCCAGATATCTGTCATCTGTAACCGGCCATTTATAATCCAGCCTGTACAGAACCTGTGCTGTAAAACGATTGCTGTAATCAATGGTATAGATTTCATTTTCATTATGTGAGGTATAGGCGATCAGTCCGGAAACCGCATCAGAATCCTGACCGGTCTTTGCAAATTCCTTCACTGCTGCCTCAAACTCCTCATCTCTTACAATATCAATCCTGAATCCATAGCTGCGCATTGCGTAGATCAGGTCTGCCATATAAATATGATGGCTGTTGCATGCATGGAATACAGTAAATCTCCGGTCGGTCTGAGCCAGTCTCAGAACTGCCAGCGCAGTAGAATCAATCGGTGAGAATTCTGCCACCTCATGCATACCGCCCATAGGGAATTTACCTACAGCCGCATACCCTCTCAGGCTGCGAAGGAATCCATTGGTAATGAAATTAATCTGGAACTCGCCGTCAGAGTTTCGGCTCATCAGATTACCTACCCGGACTACCTTGCCGTCCAGTCCCTCGGAAACTGCTTCCAGAACCGCCCTCTCTGCCAGGAATTTGGTGCGGATATATTCGTTGGTAATATTCTGTCCGATGTACAGATCATTCTCACAGAAAACTCTGGACATTGGCGGAACACCGTCAGAACCTTCTCCCGCAACGGAAACCGTAGAAATCTGGATCAGTCTGCGGCCGTTATTCTTACAGAAATCGATCAGATTTTCCACACCCTGCACATTAATTCTTTCCAGTACATCATCAGCCGCAAAATGCTTTACGCAGGCAGCGCAGTTAATGATGGTGCTGAATTTGTATTCTGAAAATCCTGTTACCTGTTCCTTTGAGGTAATATCCCCATCCACACAGATAATACGGCTTTCAAACAGCTCTTTGTATGGATCATCAAAATAGTACATCAGCATGTTCATCATTCGCTTTTCAGGCGATTCATATTTGCCCTTACGTACAAGACAGTAAACCTTACCGTCATAATTGTCAATGAATGCTTTAAGGACATGGATCCCCAGGAAACCTGTGGCACCTGTGACCATAATATCTCCCAGCTTTTCCTTTGTGATCCGGTCTGCATTTTCTTCTGTATTTGCGCTGATCACATTCTGGATCCTGTTATAGTTATAATCCGAAAATTCATTCTTGCTCTGTGCAGCCTCTGTAACTCCGTCATCATCAACCAGAGCTGCAAGTTCCCGTACAGTAGGATATTTGAAAATATCCGCATATACCAGTGAAATATTCTTTGACAGACACATAACAGCAACCTTGGATGCAGTAAGGGAAGATCCGCCCAGCTCAAAGAAGTTGTCCTCAATCCCTACTCTTTCAATTCCCAGTGCTTTCTCAAAAATCTCACAGAGTGCTCTCTGAGCTGCAGTAACCGGCTCTACATAGCTGGCAGTGTTCGTGGTTACCTCCGGCATTGGCAGTGCTTTTTTATCAATCTTACCGCCCGGTGTCACAGGCATTTCCTCAATGCTGACAAAGAAAGACGGCATCATATAATCCGGGATCAGCGGCTCCAGGAAGGTCTTCAGTTCATCCTCCGGGATGGCTTCTCCTGTATAATAAGCTGTGATATATTTATTTCCACCCTTTTCAATTACTGTAACGGCTGCATTTTTCACCAGCTCATGTTTCAGAAGGGCACCTTCGATCTCACCAAGCTCCACACGATATCCTCTGATCTTCACCTGTGAATCGATCCGGCCTATGTACTCAATATTTCCGTCACCTTTCATGCGGACCATATCACCGGTCCTGTAAAGACGGCTTTCCTGCTCACATACAGCAAATGGATTTTCTACAAACACAGATGCTGTTTTTTCCGGAAGATTATGATATCCTCTGGCAATCTGCCTTCCTGCGTGACAAAGTTCGCCGGACGCACCCACCGGAAGCCGGTTCAGATTCTCATCCACAATGTAGCTGCGCACATTCCGCTGTGATTTTCCGATCGGGATGTTGTCATACTGTCTGTCTACCAAAAACTCTGTGGAAGAAACCGTATTCTCTGTAGGACCGTAGCCATTGATCATCTGATAGGTACGGTTACGGTAATGCTTGAATTTCTCGCCGCCAAGTGTAACAAATTTAAGAGCAGGTGCATCCTCCAGAAGTTCTGTAACCAGTTCTCCCATCTGGGTAGGGAAGGTTACGGTGGTGATCTCTTTTTCCTTTATATATCTGCTTATGGCAATGGCGTCCTTACGGATACTCTCCGGTAAAATATACAGGACTGCTCCTGCGGTAAGAGGTGCAAACAGATCGATCACTGACGCATCGAAACAGAAGCTCGCAAACTCTGCCACAATGTCATCCGGTGAAGTATTTCTGCTCAGTGTGATATATTCGATCAGGTTCAACAGATTTCTGTGCTCGATCATAACACCCTTTGGCTTTCCTGTGGAGCCTGAGGTATAGATCATATAGGCAAGGTTCTCCGGTTTCGGAGAAATAAGCTCTGCAGAAAGTTCAAAATCCTCAGCCTCATCTGACACACTGTCCAGACTGATCACATTTCCGTCATAAAATTCCACAAGATTCTGATACTGATCGATCACAAGGAGATTTCTTGCTCCTGAATCCTTCAGCATATATTCAATTCTGCTCTGTGGATACTCCGGATCCAGAGGAACATAGGCTCCGCCGGCCTTCATAACACCCACATAGGCTACTGTATATTCCTTTGTCCTGCCGCACAGGATACCTGCTGCCTGTTCCGGGCCAAATCCGTTTTCCGTAAGCTTCTGAGCAATATAATCAGACATTCTGTCCAACTCTCTGTAGGTAAAATCTCCGGAGTCATCCCGCACTGCCGGTCTGTCCGGATATCTGGCAGCCATCTCCTTAAACAGATCTATGAAGGTCTTTCCTGCATGTTCCGGAATATCCTCCATCTGAGTTTCTTCCTCAAACATCAGCCGGATATCAGCCGGATCGCATTCCCTTAAGATTCCCTCTGCAGTGGTTTCCAGATTGTCAGCCAGATACCGGATAGTTTCCTCATGGTACATATCCCCTCTGTACTCAATCTCAAAGACAAATCTGTTCTTTTCAATGGAAATGCTGACAGAAACCGGTGCCTTTGCCATGTTCAGGCTGACAGGCTCCTCCTGTGCATATTCCCCGCCAATGGTGTCAAAAGCAAAATTGTCGCCCTGGTAAATAACCATGGCATCTGCCTTAATATCAAACTCATGGCTGATCTGTGAGAAAGGATAAATATCGTTGTTCATGGAATCGATCAGCTGTTTCTGTACACCGCTCAGGCAATCTTTGGCTGTTCCTGAGAAATCGCAGAAAACAGGGAGTGTTTTTACCAGCATACCCACTGTTTCCGAAAGTCTGGAATCGTTTCTTCCATGGTAAATAGTGGTAAATACAGCATCCTTTTTGAAATTATATTTTCCAAGTGTGATACCAAAAGCGGAAATGAAGAATACATTCTCCGTAATTCCATGCTTTTTACAGAATTCCTTCACATCCTGCACGGAAATGGATCTGGTCTCTCTGTGGTAAAGTTCCGCTGTTGGAGCCGCACCGTTTTTGTCCGGATAGAAGCTGATGCTTCCACCTGCATGTTCAAATACTGACTTATAATAATTCTCTGCATTTTTATAGATATCACCTGCCAGGGCATCTCTGTTATCCAGTGCCAGATCATAGGAAGTATAACCTTCCGGTTCCAGCTTCTCACCGCTGTAAGCTCTGTTAATATCATTAATTATAATAGCCAGAGATGTACCATCGGCAACAATGTGGTGAAGGTCCAGGAACAGATAATTGCCATCACAGGTTCTGTAGATTTCAAACCGGAAAAGCTGTTCATTAAACAACATATATGGACGTACCAGAGTGTCTCTGTTCATTCCGTTTAAAATCGGTGTTTTATAACTGAGCCCATCGTTTCGTTTCTGAAGTACATTTCCGTTGTCATCCATAAACAGACGGGTTTTCAGATAAGGATGCGCCTCAACAGTACTGTCAATGGCTTCTGCCAGTCTGTCCAAATCCACCTTGTTATCAAGCTTTAACAGATACGGGATATTGTAAATGGTAGAACCCATATTTGCAGTACACTCAATGAAAATCCCCTCCTGAGTGTTGGTAAGAGGATAACTTTCCTGTACTTCCCTTTTGCTTTCTTTTCCCGCAGTTTTTACAAATTCCTCCATCATTCGGATAGTGGGATGATTCTTAATATCTGAAGTTTTGATCACAATGTCAAAGGCTTTGGAGATCAGGATATTCAGCTTAATGGCAGTGATGGATGTCAGACCTGCCTCATAAATATCTGTGGTAATCCCAAAATCCGTATACCCCAGAACCTCTGCGATACAGTCAAATAATATCTGCTGAACCTCATTCTCAGGCTTAATGATCTCCGCTGCTTTTTTCTCAGGCAGAGGAAGAGCCTTTTTATTTACCTTCTGGTTCTGGTTCAGAGGAATTTTGTCAATCTGCATGGTAACTGCAGGTACCATATAGGCAGGCTTTGTCTCTTTAATAAAATCATTCAGGGCATTGATATCAACAGCACTGTCCGATACCACATAGGCAGCAATATATTTTCCACCATTTGGATCATCAAAGGCAACTACAGTGGCATCCTTGATGCCCTCATATCTGCGGATCACTTCCTCAACCTCAGAAAGCTCAATCCTGAAACCTCTGATCTTAACCTGGGAATCCTTTCTGCCAATGATCTGGATATTTCCATCCGGAAGAAATCTTGCCACATCACCTGAATGATACATCACTTCGTATCCCGGTGTATCATCATAAAGATTCTTTGTATAGACCTCGGCAGTTTTTTCCGGCTTGTTAAGATATCCTCTGGAAACCTGCCAGCCGGTGATCATCAGCTCTCCGCATGCACCGGGAGGAAGCATATGCCCCAGCTTGTCTGTAATATAAAGCTTCACATTGTCAAGTGCTTTTCCGATCGGGACATTTGGATAATATTTGTCCACTTCAAATACAGTCGTAAAAATAGTCGCCTCTGTAGGTCCATAAGCATTGATAAACTTATAATCTTTTGGCGGCTCACATGGAACCAGTTTCTCTCCTCCTACAGAAAGATATCTCAGGCTCTTACAATCCATCTCCAGCGCAAACTGCCTTCCCACCTGAGTAGTCATAAAGGAATGCGTGATGCCATTTTCCTCAAAATAGCGCTGCAGTCCAATGAAATCCAGACGGATCTCCTCCGGAATAATGTGAAGCTGTGCACCGTTTGTGATGGCACCGTAAATATCCATCATGCAGGCATCAAAACCAAAGGAAGCATATGCAGCTATCCTGGACTCCGAATCTATGCCATAATATCTCTTGAACCAGTGACAGAAAGCAGTAATATTTCCATATTCCAGCATACAGCCCTTTGGCACACCTGTGGAACCGGAAGTATACAAAAGGATAAACAGATCATGCAGCTGCGGCTTCTTAAGCACAACATCCCTATCCTCCAGCTGCCAGATCTGATCTGTAAACAGCACCGGTCCTTTATATCCGTCTACCAGAGGAAGAAGCTCTCTGTCAGCAATGAGAAGCTTTGCAGAGGAATCCTCCATCATGTACATCAGGCGGTCCCTGGGATAGGTTGGATCCAGAGGCTGGTAAGCTGCACCTGCCTTTATCACGCCCATCGGCGCGATCGCCATATATTCACAGCGGGGGATCAGAATGGAAACAACATCTTCACTGCCAATTCCCTGGGATGCGATATATTTTCCAAGTCTGTCGCTGATCTCATCCAGTTCTCTGTAAGTATATTTTTTATCCTTAAATACCACAGCCGTATGGTCAGGAATGGTCTGTACCAGCTCCTCAAACATATCAGCGATGGTCTTACTTCTGTCATATTCGCAGGCAGTATTATTAAATTCCGAAATTTTGTCCGCTCCATTTTGGGAAAGAACAGAAACTTCCGAAATATATTTTGCTTTCAGCAAGGAATCCATAGCTGCCTCATAGGATTCCAATATTCCACGTACAAAGGCTTCACTGTACATGTCACTGCGGTATTCTGCAGTAAGCACATATTTATGATCGTATTCTCTTACCTGGATCAGCAGAGGCATCTTTGACATATCCGGAGAAAGGTCATGGCCCCTGGCAACGGTATCACCGATTGGGAAATCATCCCCAAGCTCTGCCTGATATGCAAATACCAGATCAGAATTAATCCCGTACTTTGCACAGATATCAGAGAACGGAAAAATATCATTTGCCATGGAAGACAGAATCTGCTCAGAGAGCTCTGTCATATAGGCCTGTATGGTGACTTTCGGATCACAGGAACAGTAAACCGGCAGAGTCTTTACAAGCATGCAGACTGTATTCTCCAGTCTGGAATCATTTCTTCCATTATAAATAGTTGCAAAAAGACTTTCCTCGGAGTTGGAATATCTGCTCATGAGAATGCCGAATACACCTGTAAACAGAATGTTTGGAGTAACCCCCAGCTTCTCGCAGGCAGAAAGTACCAGAGACTCTCCGGTGTCCACAGGCATCGACAGATATCCTCTCTCAGGAGTCTTTCCTGAGCAGTCAGGAAGAGGCAGGGATTCTGTCTCAATTCCCTCGAAAATACTGTCATAATATTTCTCGGCCTTCTTATATTTTCCCTCTTTCATCTGCTGTTCTTCATCAAGGGCAGCATCAAAGCCTGTGTAGGATTCTTTCTCCAATTTCTCACCCAGATAGGCCCGATCGATATCCTCAAAAATAATATCATAGGAATTACCATCTGCTAGGATATGGTGGAAATCTGTAAAAAGATATTTCCTGTCTTCTGTCACATAAATCCCCGCCCGGAACAGCCGTCCCTTTTCCAGCTTAAAGGGACGCACCAGCTCATCTTTTATCTTTTCAAACTGCTCATTTGTGGTCCGGACCACCTCTGGTACAAAGGCTTCCTCACAAGGCTTCTGCACCATCTCTCCGCTGTCACTTAAATAAACCTTTGTCAGCAGATACGGATGTGCAGCGATCATCTGAGAAATGGCATCTGACAGCTCCTGAACGTCAACAGAGCTTTCCAGTTCAAACAGGAACGGAATATTGTATACCGTACTCTCAGGATTTTTCATGCACTCTGCAAAAATACCCTTCTGGGAGCCGGTAAGAGGGTAAACTTCTCTCTTTTCATAGGTTCTGATCTTCGGTGCAAGCATCACATATTTTTCCAGTTTCTCCACCGTATTGTTTTCGTGGATATCACTGGTTTTCACAGTCACTCCGAATTCCTCTGAGATCAGAATACAAAGCTTCATGGCACTGATAGAAGACAGCCCCGCCCTGTAAAAACTTGTGTCAGTTCCAAAAAAATCATTCTCCACAACGTCTGCAACGATTTCAAAAATCTTCTTCTGCATAGGAGTCTGGGGTTCTTTCAGATTCTTTGGCTGTGCAACCGGCTTTGGCAGTGCTTTCTTATCAATTTTGCCATTCTGTGTCACAGGCATCTTTTCCAGTTGGACAAAAACCTCAGGAACCATATAATGAGCCAGGGACTCTGATGCATAGGCAGAAAGCTCCTCTGTATTGATCTGGCGGTCAGCCATAAAATAGCAGCAGAGGAATTTGTTATCTACAGGCAGAGTAATGCTGGTAATGATTCCCTCATAGGAATTGATCACTTCCTCGATCTCACCAAGTTCAATCCTCAGGCCGCGAAGCTTGATCTGATTGTCTATTCTTCCGAAAAATTCAATCTCACCCTCAGGGCTGATCCTTGCAAGGTCACCGGTCTTATAAGCTCTCTCTCCGTTAAGATCAATGAATACAGCCTCTGTTTTATCCGGCAGATTCATATAACCTCTGCCAACGCCCAGTCCTGCGATCACAAGCTCTCCGGTCTCTCCGTCCGGAAGGATCTTATTCTCTTTATCTACAATATATACCTTCACATTACCGTTAGGCGTACCAATGGTAATGTTTCTGCTGTCCGTAATTACCTTCATGGTACAGCTGATGGTAGTTTCCGTAGGTCCATAACCATTCATAATGTAAGCATCCGGGTTTACTCTGCGAATCTTGTCATACAGAGCCGGAGGAAAAGCCTCTGCACCTACATCAAACACCTTAATCTGAGAAACTGCTTTTTCAAGCTGGGGCAGATCGATCATATTGGACAGGTAAGTAGGAGTTGTGGTCATAATATCCACTTTATTTCTGACGATCAGCTCACCCAGCATAAGAGGATTCAGAATCTCCTCATCAGAGGCGATCACCGCAGTCATCCCGTTGGTAAGTGGCAGAAATTCCTCCAGAACAGACACATCAAAGGTCATGGCTGCCATGGAAAGAGATACACTTCCTCTGCTTACATAACCATAAGTTTCCGCATTTTTCGGATCCGGATTTACAAAATTGGCAAGATTGATATGTTCGATCAGCACACCCTTGGGCTTGCCTGTGGAACCGGAAGTATAGATACAATAACAAAGATCATGCTCCCCGATCTTTACCTGAGGATTCTCTGTATTCTCATTCTCCAGAAGTTCCTCGATCAGAAGTACTGTACAGGGAAGCTTAGCAAACAGTTCCCTTCGTTCCTCTGCGATCTCCTTTGTTGTGATAATAAAAGGAGCTCCTGAATCCTCAAAAATATACCGGATCCTGTCATCAGGATAATCCGGTGTGGCAACTGCAAATGCGCCTCCTGCCTTCAGGATACCCTGTCGCACTGCATAGAAATCACAGCATCTCTCAAGAACCACACCTACGATGGTCTCCCGTCTGACACCTTTTTCCACAAGTGCATTGGCAATCCTGTTGGCCCGTTCGTTGAGCTGTGCATAGGTGAAGCTCTCTTTGCCGGAGACAACTGCACATTTCTCTGGATGAAGCTTCACCTGTTCCTCGAACAATTCTGTTACCGGCCGAAACTCAAAAACAAAATTGTTCCTTTCATTAATATTTTTCATTTTCATGTACCTCCTAAAAAGATATTATGGTATTATTCATATCAATCGCACGAATATAATCCATGGATTTTGATACCTTCTTGACAAGTTCAATCCCATGTATATCAAAGTCTTCACTGTCATACTGATATTCCAGAGGGTTGAAATTTACACCGTTATCTCTGATCCTCAGTCTGCAGAGATCATCCTCCAGACAGAGGTTAATGTCGATCCAGTTGGAGGTTTTTCCCCCGAATCGTATAATATTTACAGTCATTTCCTCCGCACACACTGCGGCAAGATTTGCCTTGCTTTTAGAAGTTCCCTGTTCCTGGCAGAACTCTATGATCCTCTTGTGAACCGTTTGTGCTTCCTCCATGGTACTCTTAATGGAAAAATCCAGATTAATCCCCGGATTTTTGTCAGGAACAATATAAAAGCTTGTATTCTTATGCCTGATTTTTCTGAAAATGCAGGCTGCAACTGCAGTTATGATCTCAGTGGCAACAAATCCTGCTGCAATTCCGTCGATACCGATCCCGTCAATCTGTTTCCATACAAGGATTCCCACCAGGGTTGCAGGCAGAACTACCACCGCATTCTCCAGAAATGTGGCAAAACTTGCAATGGCTGTCTCCTCAATGGACTCGTAATAGCTGATAATAAACTTATTCCACAGATAAGGTGCCACACACAAAGCAAAGATGCGCAGCGCCTGGACCATATGGCTGCCCAGCTCGCCACCGCCGCTTCCGAACATAACAGTGATTTCCTCGGTAAACAGCATAATAAGGACAAAGATCACAGCCAGCAGGATGTAACTGTATTTCAGCATCTTTTTACAGAGAACCCGGATTCCCACGTAGTCCTTCTCTCCAAAAAGGATTCCTGCCACATTGGGGATCACACCGATGATTCCGCCTGTAAGCATCTCGACGATCAGCAGCACATTGTCACAGACAGTAAATACTGCCATACCTTCCTCGCCCAGCTGATTCATGATAATGGTATTCAGTCCAAGTGCCTTTACAAAATTAGCTGCCATAAAGATCAGCATTGGCACGCCTGTGATGATCGCTTCCTTTGTGATTCCAAGTTCGCCCGGCTTTAGCAGTATCAGGTGGAGGTTTCGCTTATCAGAGCGGATATAAAGCACAAAAATTCCCATTGCAAACAGGAAACCAAGAACAGTTGATAAGGATGCACCTGTAATCCCCAGAGGAGTATATCTGAGGAATATATAGTCCAGCACAAGATTGATCACATTGGCTGCGATAAGGTAGGCTGATGCCAGCTCCGGATGATTCTCCACCCCAAGGTAATTGACCATCATCAGTCCAATTCCGATCACCGGTGCCCCCAGCATACTTACACGTATGTAATCTCTGGTATAACCGGTCAGGACACCGTCACCTGATACCAGAAGTCTGGCAACAGGTTCTGCTGCAGGAAGGGCACAGATTGAAAAAATGATCCCCACCACAAGTGTTACTATAAATGTGGCAGAAAACAATTTCGATGCCCCTTCTTTGTCTCGTTTGCCAAGCATGTTTCCCACTGCTATGGAACCGCCGATACCAAGGCAGTAACCTGTCAGCTGAACGATCGTCTCCACAGGCAGGCTCAGGGTAACTGCAGACATTGCCTCCACCCCGATCAGATTACTTACAAATATCGTATCTACGATATTTCCCAGCTGAAGCGCCAGAGACATCATAATCCCCGGAATGATGTACTTATTCAGCTTGGCATTCAACAATCTGTTATTTCTCTCTTCCATCGCTTCCTCTCCTTTGTTTTCAGTTTTTTCAAAATATTGTGTCGTAAAACTGTAAGATATTTAAATTTTACCATTTAGTGCGATAAATGGCAAGTTAATAAAGAATGGGAGAAAGCAAATAAATATTGCTATTTACTGTAACCTGATTCCCCATATTTTACAGTCTCTGGTGCCTACAACCGCATAGTTATCGTAGACAGCCGGGGAAGCCTCTATCACGCCCTCGCTGACAGATAATACATCTTCCTGTTTACCTGTTTTACCATCAAGAAGGCGGATATCGCCTGTACTGTTGCAATAAAGAACCTTTCCTGATCCGTCTTTGTTATAAACGCACACCGGAGAAGACCAGGCATATGAGGAAGAATCCTCCCATGCTTTAGATCCGTCAGATTTTCTCAGACAGGCAAGAACTCCGGATGCATTGTCAGAGGTCTTTGCCACTGTCACATATATATAATCGGCAAGGCTGTTCTTTCCACAGGCAATCGTAGACTGAACTCCACCGGAAACACCGTCATCAGTAGTACATTCATAATCTGTATGCCACACGATCTCACCGGTTTCTGCATCAATCTTCCAGACAGGGACAGTGGCTGTGTCATAACTTCTCCATCCAAGGCGGAAGGAAGTACTTACATACAGATACAGATGTCCTTTTTCGATTTCCAGAACAGGCGTTGAATTAGAATCATCCAATGTATCCTGAACCCATACCAGCTGAAGAGTGTTCAGATCCAGACACATAAGATTTCCCCCATTATCGGTCATAAATATATAGCCTTTATAGATTGCCGCACTGTCTTCCATTCCAAGCCAGAAAGACTCTGTACTGCTTCTTGTTCCATAGTAGCGCCATTTTACAGTTCTGCCCGGATCAACGGATAAAGTCCCACTGTTCAGATCATATTTTGTATTCAGCCTGATCAGATACAGGATTCCGTTCTCTCCCGGATAGATCAGGGTATCTGTCTCTGCATCCACAAGTGCTGATCCGTCAAAAAAGCTCAGACTTCCTCTGAGTGAAAACTCATCATTGTCTCCAAAAGTATACATAACACTACAATCCAGCAAGTTTACTACAAATACCTTTGCAGTTCCTTCGTTGCTGTTATATCCGGCGCCAACATACATAATCGGATATCCTCTCGGATCAAGGGCACCCGCACCCTTAAAAGTATATCCCAGATATAATGGGTCACGTGTCTTTTCTCCCGTTCTCAGATCCAGAAAATACACATATCCATCCATACAGGCATAAATCACCTCAACCAGTTCATCATCTGCCTTTGCTTTCTCTGTCATATTCATATGTGCTTTAACTTCTTTGGGCCATTTCATCATAAGCGGCTGTCCTGTCCAGCCACTTCCTGTCCAGACTGCACTGCCCGAAGAAAGAGAACCTGTATCTGCAGACCACAGTTTGTCCAGCCTGAAATCAGTCATATCTGCATAACCATGGGAAGGAGCATCGCGAAAACTGTTTCCGCGGAATGTGACGATCCCATCCACATCTGTATAATCCTGTCCTATATTAAAGGAAATATCACCATCAGCCTTATAATCTCCAATATTTTCAAGTACGTTTCCATCCACCTCAATATTAGTATAGCTGATCAGATTTTCCGGTTTTGTAGAATCCACACAATGAGGCTGAAAATTAATCTCTTTAGTCTTTTTCATTTCAACCACATCTTTGGTTTCTTTAGTTTTTCCGATTATCCAGCCTCCTTTTTCCTCATCTGCACCTGAAGCTGATACGGCCTTCACCTTCCCGCTGTCTGTTTTGCTGACAGACAGGAAAAACTTGTTTCCTGCAAACCCAAGCAGAAGTACAAAAATTATAATCCCCCCAGTCTTTATGAGGGTTTTGGGGAAAAAAACTTTTCCACTGCGTTTTCCTGAACTTTTCTGTGATATTGTTTTCTGAATGTAATCCGGTCTTGCAGACTTTCTCCCAGAATCCACGTTTCTCTTCTTGTTCATACCTTTCCTCCTAAAAAATATATCCTGTGAACTTCATCTTCTGCCTGGCTGTATCCGGCACATCGATCAGCCCAAAGCGGTAGAACATTCCATATATATAACTCACTCCGCGGATGTCGCCCAGAGCTTTGGGTCTGTCAACCACAGCTCCCACCTTCTTTATGTTTCTCAATGCCAACAGCACTGAACTTAACGCCAGACTCTTACTGTTCTCCCTACGGTCGATCCACAATTCCCTTGTGTAGTCTCCATTACGACCCTTTCTTACTTCATAAGTGAACGGAAGCCCTGTATAGGTTTTGAAACTCTCACCTGCATAGAGTAAAATAACCTCCCACAGATACTTCTCGTCCAGTGTTTCTCTCAGCTTCTCTACTGCCTGATATCCTTGTCTTTGCTGCATCTCTGATCTTTCCTGCATTCCTTCCTTTTGATCTCACTCCTACTCTTTCGATTTGCACTTACAACTTGTCAGCACGCCCCAATTTATCTTCCTGATTCGGACAGATATATTTATACTCATTTCTGTTTATACTCATTTCTGAGCAACGCAATTTCATGAGTCCATCCCTCATCGTCATTTGGTGTCTCCAGAATAAACGGAATTCCCTCTGTGGCAGGATGATTGATCACGCGGACAAGTGCCTCCAGTCCTATTTCACCTTCTCCGATTCTGGCATGGCGGTCCTTATGGCTGCCAAGGGGATTCATGCTGTCATTTAAATGGATGGCTTTTAGTCTGTCCAGACCTATTATCCGGTCAAATTCTTCAAATACGCTGTCAAGATCGTTTACAATATCATATCCACCATCCCAGACATGACAGGTATCCAGGCAAACACCTAATTTATCTTTTAACTCCACCCTGTCAATGATCTGACGAAGTTCTTCGAAATTTCTTCCTACTTCTGTGCCCTTTCCTGACATAGTTTCCAGAAGTACAATCGTACTCTGATCTTTTGTCAGCACTTCATTGAGAATTTCTGCAATTTTACTGATTCCTACTTCTGCACCCTGTCCTACGTGACTGCCCGGATGAAAATTGTAATAATTTCCCGGTGTCATTTCCAGACGTCTCAGATCATCTGCCATGATTTCTCTGGCAAAATCCCTGAGGTTTTCTTTGGCAGCGCAACAGTTCATAGTGTAAGGCGCATGAGCCACCAGCTTTCCAAAATGATTCTCTTCTGCCAGCTGCCCAAATGCCTGCACATCCTGCGGATCAATGTCTTTGGCTTTCCCTCCTCTTGGATTTCTGGTAAAAAATGCAAATGTGTTACCGCCATTTGCCAGCATCTGCTTCCCCATTGCAAGGTAGCCCCGGGATGAGCTTGTGTGATTTCCTATATATAACATCTTTTTACTCCTCTTCTGTCGTATTTTCACAGCACCAGTTTATAGCAATCCTTTTATCATACATTATGGATTTTCTCAAGATTATCTTTTTCATATCTGCATTATAGCATTTTAACAGATTTTGTTAAACATTTTTACTGTTATAAACAATTTTACGTCAAAAAGACATTGCTGTGAACGGAGTCAATTGTTCCAAAATTTTTCAGGTTGCACTTATGAACTATCTTCATGTCAGTGAAGACAATAAATAGGCGTAAAATCGAGTAGGAGGCTAACCATTGAATGATTAGCCGACCTCTCACACCACCGTGCATACCGTTCAGTACACGGCGGTTCTCTAGTTTTCACAGACTGTTAGATAATAGTCAAGCATGGATGTGTATCCAAGCTTGGCTATTATTTTATTCGAAAAGATTTGGTTCAGTACCTTTGCCATAGCAGATGATACCGCAAATGATAAAAGCTGTTGCCTTTATAAAAAGCTGTCTGCGACATTCCGATAAATAAATCTTTGCACAAAAAAGACAGATGTGGGAATATTTCATTACCTGCATCTGTCTCTTTCTATCCTATGCTATTTTCTACTCATGAATTTCCAATGGAAGTCCATCCGGATCATGGAAAAATGTCATTTTCTTTCCGGTATAATCATCCAGGCGTACCGGCTCTGTTTCAATTCCTTTCCCATTCAATGCTTTTACTGTATCATCTACATTCTCAACTTTAAATGCCAGATGGCGTAATCCCAATGCTTCTGGATAATTTACACGAGCTGGAGCATTTTTTATGATAAAAAGTTCTATTTCCTGCGGTCCACACGCCAGATCAATCTTGTAATCATCACGTTCTTTTCGATAATTTTCTCTGATTACTTTAAATCCAAGCAGATCCACATAAAAATGTTTTGATTTTTCATAATCGCTTCCAATGATTGCAATATGATGAATGGTATCGAACATAACTCTCTCCTCCGTTTTTCATATGTTGATATATATTTTCTCACATTTTATCACAGTAATGATATATGTGGAATAATCATTTCATATCCATTTACTTTTTTAACTTTTCTGCCAGTTCAAACCAAAACTCCAATTCAACTACATCTTTTTCTCCATGTTTTTTGCTGCCAATACCTACCCAGTCCGCTTCATTTAACAGATTCTTCATTGTTTCCTTATCTTCCAGTGCTGATTCACCATCACTCAACAACCAGATATATCCCGTCTGCATTTTAATAAGTGCAGACATGTCTGGAAATGTCTGAATCTTAATATTACATACTGAGATTTTTGAAAACTGTATTGCCCGTTCTGACAGATATATAAACCTCTGATATTTTACAGGATTGATGATCTGATATTCTTCTTTCTTTTTACGCTCTGCCTTTTCTATAATTGTTCTTGCTTCCTGGAATAATTTTTGATGTTCTTTTTCCCTTTCCTCTACCGAAAGTGACTGCTCATGCTCATCCTGTTCCTTCTTCATCTGCTCATACATTTCTGTCTGTTCATCGTAGTAAAACTTTTCAATATTCACTTATATAACTCTCCTCCCACATGCACCCATCAATCAATTCTTACATTGTCCGACTTTATTTTCCTTTATTTTACATATCCCTCGATCAAATTATATCTCTTATGGTGAAGATATCCACCATATTTTTTATTTTATTCGACAATTATAATTGAAATTAATGGTATTTTATGCCAAAAAGCAAAGAAAGGCGGGGATACCTTGATTGATTACAGTCCATTATGGGAAACCATGAAACAACGCCACATTTCCCAATATGCCCTGATTAACAAAGGCATTGACAAGCACACTCTCGATCAGCTCCGGAAAAATCAGAACATCACAATCCTTACCGTTGAAAAACTGTGCAATATTCTTAACTGTACACCCAATGATGTATTCGCTTTTAAAGATGAAAAAGATTTGTAATACCGTCATAGTATAGCAATATTCCTATGGCGGTATTTCTGTATATGGCAGGGCAGAGAAAAACCGCAGGCGAAAATTCCTGCGGTTTCTATTTCCTCATCATACTCTTTACATTTTATTTTTTGTTGGCCTCGGAACAAATTCCAGTTTTAATTGCATCCCTAATCCCTGTGCAAGTTTTTTCACCATACTCAAGCTGGGATTTCTTGTTCCATTCTCGATCCGGCTTATATCTGCCTGCGTAATTCCGGTTTTAGCTGATAAATCTTTCTGTGTCATGTTCTGCTGCACTCTTGCATCAATCATCGCCTGGATAATATCATATTCCGGCTGCAGTGCATCATATTCTGCTTTTACCTCCGGATTCTGCAATGCTCTTTTTTTATAATCTTTATAGCTACTCATTGCCATACCTCCGTTCATAATCTGCTTTATATTTCTTTGCCAGTTCCTTTTCTGCTTTTGGTGTCTTTTGCGATTTTTTTATAAATCCATTGGTCAGTACCGCCTTCTTGCCTATAATAAAGAAATACAGTACTCTTGTAATATCTGATCCCTGCTTGGTACGAAGCTCAAATATCCCATTCTCCAATGGTTTTGAATATGGCTCACGAAGCAATGGACCGTTCATTTCCAGCAAGTCAATTGTCCGCAATGTTTTTGCCAGCAACTTAGGTTCCAAGGAATCTAATAGTTCTTGCACAGGGCATCTTCCATCTTCTGTATCATATAAAATGATCTCGTACATTAGTATGCTCCTTCCTCTTTATAATTATAATATGTCGTATTCAACATATTGTCAAGATGGTCCTCTGAATACTTTTCTATGTAATATTACGCATCTCGTCACTATACCTGAACCGAATCTCAATCTGCTCCTTGACCATGTTCTCACCACAGTCCCCACAACGTACAAATCCAGAAAACAAATAAACTGATTTTCTCTTCGGAGCGATTCGGGTATCTATTTCCAACAGACTTTGTACATATTGAAAACTCTCTTCTGGAATAATTGCTTCATGTGTATTTTCTACACGAATCCAGTTTTCTCTTGCGATAGGAGAACTTTTCTTCACCTTATAATTGATCTTTCGGTTTTTGCCCTGAACCATTGTGCCTATGTAAAGTTCATTCTGCAAAATACGGTTGATGGAAGTGACTGCCCATTTAGGATCAGAACCGGAACGGAATCCGCTATTATAATTCATCCCCCGGCTTCTCTTATATTCCAATGGCGGCAAAACTCCCATTTCATTTAACCGGGCTACTATTCTTTGTGAACTGTACCCATCTATTTTCAGATTAAAAATAAGCCGTACAATATCTGCCGCATATTCATCAACAATAAGATATGGAATTTGACTGTGAATCAAAAGCTGGATATAAACACCACCTAAGCACCGCCTACCTTGCTCACTTAAAGCAAGATGTCATGGATATGTGCCAGAAAGAAGGCCTGCATCAAGTTGACTTGCTCTCTCCTGCTGAAAGAAAAATCACGGAAAAAGAATACTGGGCACAACGTCGTGGACAGGAAAAACTTGATAAGCTCAACCAGAAAATACTTGAAGACGGCATCACTCCACTTCTTCATGGGGTCTGACCCCGAGAGGCTATTCTCAATATCTTTTACAAGGACAATATCTCAAAAATCATAGCTTTTTCTGTCCATATCTGTTAAAATTGACAATGATTAATATACAGGGGCTGCTGCACATGCAAGTGCGGCAGTCCCTGTCGAATGGATGAGGAAAATTAAAATGAACACAACAGCAAATCTTGGCAAGGCACCCGTACGCACTCTGGTGCTCCAGCTTGCCATCCCTTCTATGACCGCGCAATTTGTCAATGTACTTTACAGTATTATTGACAGGATGTATATCGGACATATTTCCGAAAATGGCGCACTGGCTCTTGCAGGTGCAGGCATATGCGGTCCTATCGTTACACTTCTCACTTCTTTTGGCACCCTGGTAGGAATCGGAGGTTCCATTACCATGGGAATCCGAATGGGCGAAAAGAATCACAAAAAAGCAGAACAGGTACTGGCAAATTCTTTTCTGATGCTCAGTATTTTTTCTGTTCTGCTGACTGTCAGCTTTCTTCTGCTAAAAGATAAGCTGCTTATGTTGTTTGGCGCAAGTGGGGCTACTTTTCCCTTTGCCAATACCTACCTGACTATTTATACAACAGGTACCTTTTTCGCACTGATGGCTACAGGGCTTAATTACTTTATCAACTGTCAGGGATTCCCCCTTGTGGGAATGTTTACCGTACTGATCGGCGCAGGATGTAACATCCTGTCAGACCCGATTTTTATTTTTGGTTTTCATATGGGAATTTCCGGTGCTGCCATTGCAACCGTTATTTCGCAGATACTCTCCTGCATCTTTGCAATGACCTTCTTATTGGGAAAAAAGGTTCCTGTAAAGATTACCTTCGGACAGTACAACTTAAAAGTCATAAGGAAAATCCTTTCCCTGGGATTTTCTCCTTTTCTGATCCTGGCCACAGACAGCCTGATCCTGATCTTTATGAATACAGTGCTCCAGAAATATGGTGGTGCTTCCCAGGGCGATATGCTGATCACCTGTGCCACCATTGCTCAAAGCTATCTGCTTCTGATCACCTCACCTATGATCGGGATCAGCGGAGGTACACAGGCAATCCTGAGCTACAATTACGGTGCCAGATGCGTAAACAGGGTCAAGGACGCAGAAAGGAACATTCTGGGAGTAATGCTTATCTTTACCACCATCATGTTCCTTCTCTCCCGGTTTATTCCCCGGTACTTTGTTCTTCTGTTTACCACTGATCCACAGTATATCAGATTCTCTGTCTGGGTCATCCGTACCTATACACTGATGATCATTCCGCTAAGCTTCCAGTATGTCTTTGTAGACGGGCTGACTGCCCTGGAATGTCCAAAGACAGGACTTGCGCTCTCCGTTACCAGAAAATCTCTTTTTGTGATCAGTGCAGCTGTCCTGCCTTCTTTCTTTGGTGCAAAAGCGGCTTTTTTCGCAGAACCTGTTGCTGACGGAATCTCTTCTGTCCTCTCAACAATTGTATTCCTGCTTCTGATCAACCGCCACCTGGATAAACGCTGCCGGATGGACAAGAAAGAGAGCCTGTAAATTACTCCTGTATCTCCTCCAACGCAAACAGACTGTCCGGTTCATTGCCCACATAGCGTCCCACCACATCACGGAGAAGATTTCTCGCCAGACGCCTCTGCCCTGTATAGATCAGGACAAATCTCTCATCCAATTCCTTCTTTGTCTGCGGTGAAAGCTCTATGTGTGCTACCTGAAGCTGCTGTTGAAGCCCAGGCATGGAGGTTATATATTTAAGACTATTCTTGCCTTCATCGTCACATAGTACACCAAACCGCCGAGCACTCCACCTACTGTGTTGTAGAAGATATCCGATAGCTGAAACGTACCCAATCTAAGCAATAATTGCAGCATCTCAATGCTTACCGAAAAGATGAACGCTATCTTCCCGCTATACCACAGTATCTTCTTCCAGCCGTTTCCTGTCTTTTCTTTGAATGTCCACATCACTACCGAACTAAACGGCACCATCATGATCACATTCTCTATGCACTCAGTTGTAAGTTTCTGCTCGCCGTTCACTGTCTCCCAGATGCCCCAGCCACCCATAACTTTGGATAACGGATTCATCCACAAATTACGGTTCAATAGTGTTCGGAACAAAATCATCGAAGTCACAAAAAACAACAGAAACAACTTCCGAAAGAACACGCTCTCTTTGAATTTCTGATACCATGTCACTATGGCGCTCTTCCATCCTTTACCTGCTGCAGCAGGCTCATATGCATACAGGTAGAAAAACATTGCCAGGAAGGAAAGAAGGAGCGAGAATCCAAACGGCTCATACAGAGCAGTCAGGATGTTTGTGAGGATCTTTCCGAGTAAATCAATCGTTTCTTTCATCGTCGTTTACAGATCGCTGAACAGGTCAGTCTTATACACGCCGTTCTCCAGCATCCTCTTGAAACTATCCTTTACTGCTGCGACATCCTCATGATAGGTCATGCCATACCATGTATCATTTGTTTTCAGAACCTTCACAGACATCTTCCCATGCTCCAGCAGTTCACCGATGAAGATAGGAATCAGATATTCTGCCTTTAGTGGATTACCCGGCACTTCCTTCTCGAAGAATTCTTTGAATCCCTCTTCCAGCGTTGTAAGGAAATCAGGAGTTAAACCCCACATATTCATGGAAACCAGAGAATCAACATCAACAGCCATTCCTTCTGCCTCTGCTCCAGCTACGGTCTTTACAATATTCTTCGTTTCCACAACCTCGGTCAGGTTGTAATCCTCATCCATCTTGCAGATACCGCGAGTCACGCCACCGTTATCAGACAGCGTGTTCTTCAGCACAAAACCTGCCATACAGGACTTGCCGCCATTCACCAGATACTCATGAACAGCCTTGAAACCTTCTTTGCCATAGTAATCATCTGCATTGATGACGATGAACGGGGTCTTGATGACCTTCTTCGCTGCAAGCACGGCCTGACCAGTTCCCCACGGCTTTGTACGGCCTTCCGGCAGAGTCCCCGGAATATCGTTAATGTCCTGGAAAGCATAATCCACCGTCACATCATGGGCAGCGCAGATAGCTTTGATACGCTCACCGATAACCTCTTTGAACTCCTGCTCGATATCCTTACGGATGATAAATACCACATGGTTAAAGCCAGCCTCAAGCGCATCATGGATGGAATAATCCATGATAATATGCCCCGCATCATCCACCGGCTCTAACTGCTTGATTCCTGTTCCGAAGCGGCTGCCAATACCAGCTGCCATGATAAGTAATGTTGTTTTCATAATTCTCCTTTCCATACCTTGTAGCGCCCAATGTGCCTTCCACAAAATTTTATGTAATTATTAGAGCAGCGCCAGTAGCCTATGCTCTCGTTTTCGTTTATAGTTTCTTTAGAAAAAAATCATTTCTTCTTCATGGGGTCTGACCCCAATGTTCCACAAATGCTGTGGTTAGCAGCTTATTTGATGGGGCTTCCACCCACCGGACTATATACCCTTAGCTGGACGCACGGTCTGACCCCAATGGAACCCAATAATATTCTCCTAATTACCTAGACTATCCTCGCTGTCGGACCCTATCCCTTATTTCACATGCTATGTTCCATCCTATCGCAGATCAAATTAACCTCCTCACGAAAATTCTTCCGATAGTTTTCTAAATCATAGATAGGAGTATTTTCTTTACACTTGTCTGCATAGTCTTTTGTTTTCATGATGTAATGGGCTGGTACCCCCCCCCACACTTCTCCGGAGGGTATACTTTTATTCACCACCGCTCCCACTGCCACGATACTATTATCACCAATTGTAACACCTGGTAAAATCGTACTGCGGGCACCAATAAAACAGTTATTCCCAATTCGAATTCTTCCGAATTTTAATGTTCCCTTATACTCATCTTGATCTCTAAAACACCAGGTAGCACCATCATGAGTTATAAAAGCTACATCAAAGGAAACCTCTGTATGATTTCCAATAGAAATCAACCATGGCTCACTACCCCAATCTGGTAATCCAATAAGTCTGCAGTTTTCACCTAGCACTACGCCCATCTTGCGAGCATACCGCATCGGGTTTTGGCGCTTCATTATATATTTCCATATTTTATTTATTATGCCCATGATACAGTTCCCATTCTACGCGGCAAAAACGCGTCATTAGCTGGTCTATCATTTAATTTGTCTGGTTCTCCATGATTTTTCTGATTTTTGTGTCATTACCCCAAATTGCCTTGGAGTCATACGGTCTATCTGGAAATGCTCCATATTGCAGCTTAATTCTATAATCATTTTCCTTAATAAAGCGCTCAACTCTATCTGCCAATTTTTCTGGTTTGCCTGAGCAAATATTAATAATCCCTTGCTCATTTTTCTGACCAACTACTGCGGCAACCTGTGCGCAGAAATCAGGGTAGTCAATAAAGTCATATTGATTTTGACCCAAGGTAAATGGAAACTCTGTCTTTCCTTCATCTACGGCCGCTGTAATCTTTGAGAATATTGAACTGCCAAACTTAGAATTACCAACAATATAATAGCCACGTAGCCACTGGAACACAATATTTTTTTGCTTACATATCATTTGTGTTAAATCGCGTAATGCGTTCTTTGCAATTCCATACGGAGTCGTAGGATGACAAGGAGTGCTTTCATTTATGCTACCCTCAAAGAAGCCAATTTCGTGCATGCTTCCCATAACAGCAACCTGTTGAATACCTCCATCAACCATTTTTTTAATAAACGCATAGTGCTTAGGAAGATCATCAATATGCGCACTGGAATAGTGAACAAACCCGTCTCTCCATGCCAAATGGAGAAGCACATCAGGTTCGCCAAAGAAACTATACGGGTTATCAACTTCAAATAAATTGCAGACAATTCTTTCTGCACGCTCATCTACAAACTGGGTGTTAAAATCCGTAGCTACAACACAATGGCCATTATTCAAGATACTTCTTACAATCCCCTGTCCCAGATATCCATTTGCACCAGTCACTAATATTTTCAATTTTGGTTCCTCCTTTAGAATTTGAATGTGTCTTTTAAGCCCATCCACTTCTGATCTTTTTCACTTAGATTTAACTGAGTTCCATCCATGAGTTGATAGCCGTCAGCGGATGCATTTCCTTTATATTTACCGATAAGCTGCGGCCATACAATACCAATTTCAGGATCATTCCATGCCACGCCGCCTTCATCACCAGGATGATAAAAATCAGTTGTCTTGTAACAAAACTTTGCGACTTCGCTTAGTACAAGAAAACCGTGTGCAAACCCTTCCGAAATATAGAACTGCTTACCATTTTCCTCCGTTAACTCTACCCCATACCATTGACCATAAGTTCTACTATTCGCACGCAAATCAACTGCAACATCAAAAACAGAACCCTGAATTACACGCACTAGCTTTCCTTGTGGAAATTGTTTCTGAAAGTGAAGCCCACGCAATACGCCCTTGCGTGACATGGACTGATTGTCTTGGACAAACACCATATCCAATCCGGCCTCATGCATATCGTGTTGGTTATATGTTTCAACAAAATATCCTCGACTGTCACCATGTACAGTAGGCTCAATTACATATAGCCCATCTATCGGTGCCTTTGTAACTGTAATTTGTCCCATATGAACTCCTCCTTACCTATTTTTGTACATTTTTTCGTAGTAGTTCTGATACTCGCCAGAGATGATGGTCTCCCACCATTCCTTATTGTCCAGATACCACTGGATGGTCTTCTGGATGCCGTCCTTAAACATCGTTTCAGGCAGCCAGCCAAGCTCATTGTGAATTTTAGTCGGATCAATGGCATAGCGCATATCGTGACCCTTACGATCGGTAACATATGTAATCAGGCTTTCCGGTTTATCCAGTGCCTTGCAGATGATCTTCACGACGTCGATATTCTTCATCTCATTGTGGCCGCCGATATTGTAAACCTCACCTACACGTCCTTTGTGGATGATTAAATCAATGGCTTTGCAGTGATCCTCCACGTACAGCCAGTCGCGCACATTTAGACCTTCACCATAAACCGGCAAAGGTTTGTCATTCAGAGCATTAGCAATCATAAGAGGAATCAGCTTCTCCGGAAAGTGATATGGGCCATAGTTGTTGGAACAACGGGAAATAGTCACCGGCAAACCGTATGTACGATGGTAAGCCAGCACCAGCAGATCAGCTGCAGCTTTAGACGAAGAATACGGACTGCTGGTGTGAATAGGAGTCTCCTCCGTGAAAAACAGATCAGGTCTATCCAGAGGCAGATCACCGTACACCTCGTCGGTAGACACTTGATGATAACGAGTAATACCATACTTACGGCAAGCATCCATCAACGTTGCAGTACCCATGATATTGGTCTGCAGGAAGATACCTGGATCTTCAATGGAACGATCCACATGGCTTTCTGCTGCAAAGTTCACCACAATATCGGGCTGCTCTTCTTCAAACAGCTTATATACTGCCTCTCTATCACAGATATCAGCCTTCACAAAACGGAAGTTGGGGTTATCCATCACAGGAGCCAATGTTGACAAATTGCCTGCGTAGGTCAGTTTATCCAAGCAAATAATGCGGTAGTCCGGGTACTTATCCAGCATATGAAACACAAAGTTGCTTCCAATAAATCCGGCGCCGCCGGTTACAATAATATTCATTATACTCACCTCATTTTTCCTTCCACTACAGTCTTCAAATGCTCTCCATAAGGAGATTTTCCATAAAGCGCAGCGGCCTCTTTTAACTGCTCCGTTGTAATCCATTTGTATCTATAAGCAATTTCTTCAGGAGCGGATATCATAACCCCTTGCTGTTCCTCAACCATATGAATGAAATCAGACGCTCTCAGTAAACTTTCCATCGTTCCAGTGTCTAGCCATGCAAAGCCCCGATTGAGTAGTTCAACATTCAACAGATTATCCTTTAGATACATATCATTTAAAGTCGTGATTTCCAGCTCTCCTCTGGAAGATGGCTTAACCCTCTCCGCACGTGATGCCACACCTGAAGGGTAAAAATACAGACCGGTAATTGCATAATTACTTTTTGGTGCCTTTGGCTTCTCTTCTACGGACAATACTTTACCCTCCGAATCGAATTCAACCACCCCAAATCTTTCCGGGTCTCTTACATAATACCCAAATACAGTCGCAATTCCTTGTTCTGCCATTCTCTTAGCATTATCCATACGTGCAAACAAACCATTGCCATAAAAGATATTGTCGCCCAGTATCATAGCGCAGGTATCATCACCTATAAACTCCTTGCCAATAATAAAAGCCTGTGCAAGCCCATCTGGCGACGGCTGAACAGCATATGTTAGATTGATGCCAAACTGATGGCCATCACCGAGCAATTCTTTATAACGCGGAGTATCCTGTGATGTCGAAATAATTAGAATATCTTTGATTTCTGCCAACATCAATGTTGAAAGTGGATAATAAATCATCGGTTTATCATAAACAGGAAGCAATTGTTTCGATGTGACCATAGTGAGGGGATACAAACGTGTACCTGCGCCCCCGGCTAATACGATACCTTTCATTTTTTAGTCCTTCTTCGTTTTTTCCCAAATCTCTTTGTCAAAATTATATTTTTTTATTACTTGAGCAGAATTTCCAGCAACAATTGTATTCGATGAAACATCCTTTGCCACAACACTCTCTGCGCCAATGGTAACATTATCTAAAATCGTAGGATTGGTTTTACTTCTGTCACCTTCCCCGTTTTTACCAATAACAACTCCCGGCAGCACTGACAAATTCTTACCGGCCTTGTAAGGGGATATCACTGCTATAGAGTGCGGGATGTATAACCCCCCCAATAATTTCTCCGATTTCCACTGTCTGAAGTGGCGGAAAAACAACTTTTACTATGTACCGCCATTTTGTATTCTTATTTTGATAATAAAACACAGACCTAAAAGGTTTATGTTTCGACATTAAAAAATCAACTTTTCGTATCCAGTAAACGGAGCGCTGTAGCGCTTCATATCCTCTTTCAGCAATGAATTGTTTCAGTAACAAAAGAATGCCGGAAAAACAAGAGCACCTATAATCTTGTATAACATTACTGCTTCACCTTCCTCATTTTTATAACTCTATATCCCAGTACGGCACCAACCGCACAGCCAGCTATAATAATTCCATATCTTAAAACAGCATACTGATACCAAATTAATCCGCTCAAGCATAGTAGAATGGCCATAACCGCCATCAGTCCAACTGCTTTATCGTTGTATACCTCGTAGTTGGCACCTCTCTCTTTTTTACATACCACATGAGCACAAACAGCCTCTCCAAGAGCTAATACGATATACGCAACCAGAGTAGTATATGCCGCAGCCATATAACCAAATTTCGCAATACAAAAATAGTTCAAAACAACATTGGTAGCTGCCGCAGCTATCGAAGCATACATAATATATTGAGTTTTCTTATAGTAAATCATAATATTCGAGTACATATTGGATACGCATGTCAGAAACACACCGCCAGCAATAGGTGGCATAATATAAATCGCTTCATAATATTCCTCAGTAGCTAATGTTCTTACAATTTCAGGAGCAAAGAATGTTAATAATGCAGCCACAATCGCATAAGCGCCCATAAGCAAAAGTGAATATTTCTTTATTTCATTCTTATCTGACTCAATATTCTGATACAGATATGGTATAAAAGAAGCATTTATCGCACTCCATACCAGTAAAGATATCGAACTAACGGTATACAAAGTACTATAAATTCCAACTGCACTATTATCCACCATTTTGCTAATCATCATCCGATCCGATACGCTAAGAACCTGTGCAGCTAAGGCATATCCAATCAAAGGAATGCTCAATTGTAAGGAGAATTTCCAATATTTCTTATTGAAAAATGTTTTCCCTCTAAAAATAATGATGCACCACAAAATTCCGTAAATAATATAAGATACGATATTCGATGCATAGAGTCGTCCATTCGCCACGTCAGACAGTTCCTTAGCGTTCATGTGAAGCACAATCATTACAGCACATAACGATGCAAGAAGAGCTGTAATAGCTGTTAAACTGCCCGCAAGTTTATATTTATATTCGTACCGCTGTCTAGCAAGCCAAAAATCATATGCTGGGGCTACAAAAAAACCAATCAGCATCAAGACCATTAAATCTGTTGACAGACCGGTCAGTCCATTCCAAAAAGACGGACATATTATATAAATAAAAGCAACAATTAACGCAGCAAAAGACGTTAATGATAATACCGATGACTGATATTGATCTCTCTCTTTTCCAAACTCTTTTAATGCGGCAGAATAACCTCCAGACGTTAATGAAAGCGTCACTACTGCATTCAACATGGAATTCCACGAATTATATAAATTAACTACACCAATTTCAGAAGTAGACATGATTCTCGTAAAAATTGGTACTGTGATAATTGCCAGCCCTTTTGAAAAAACAGATGCCAAGGTATACACAGCTGCCGCTTTTACTCCGATGGGCACATTCTTTATTTTATCTAATATTTTATTCATTCTAATCCTCTATCCATATATTAGTCTCAAAATCAAAATGCTTAATAACATGAGCTGGGTTACCTACTGCAACTGAGTATGCAGGAATACTTTTCGTTACTACAGAACCAGCACCCACTATACTTTTTTCCCCTATTGTTACATTTGGAAGAATAATAACATTATTCCCAATCCAAACCCCATTCTCAATTGTTACGCCCCCCCCCGAAATATTTAAGGGATTATCTAGGTAATTCTTTGTAAATGGCGAATTTCCATGATTATAATCTATGATGAAAACATCAGACGCTATCAGCACATTATCACCGATTTGAACTCTATTGGCACATTGAATCGTCAAGTTCCGCGTTGCACGTACCCCAGATCCAATTATAATTGAGGGAGAAGTCTCAAATTTCTTACCATCGTAAGAATCCCAGCACAAGAGTTTGCTATTCTCTCCTATCGCGATATTGGAACCGCATGATATATACTTGGGAAGCCGAAGCTGTAAAGAACCATCGACATACAAACCTCTATGATTTCGCTTAAAATTGTATAATTCTATCTTTCTACGAATTTTTTTCTTTACATCCGAAAACACAGTCTGCTCCTTTCAAAAGCTACTCGGTAAAGCGGTCAACCCACGCTTCTATGGAATAATATTCTCGAACTTCGTCACTGTAGTTTCGAAAAGGCTTTGCAAAGAAAGCTTGAAGTTCATCTGCAGTAGTTGTTTTTAAGTCAACAATGAAGATATTATTTTCGTCATAAAATACTGATTGTTTAACCGCAGTATTCGTTGTAACAAGTTTTTTATTAAAAAAGATTGCCTCCATCACTCTCATCGAATATCCATCTTGTTTCTGTTGCGCAATATCTAATATGGCACGACTGGTTCCGACCATCTTTAAATAATCGTAGTACCCTACATAATCATCTCGATATTCAAATGGAAATTTTTCTTTTCTTTCTCCATTACTAACAATAACAAATCTTGGGGTTAATCCTGCAGAAGTAAACATATCGTATAACGATAAAATATTTTCCTTCCTGTCTTTTAAATATCCAAGGAACAAAATATCATATTGTTCATGAGCTGTCTGCAAAGTCAAGGTGCGATCATACATGATTGTATTGAACTTCAAACCATACTTTTCGCACTCTCCTCTATCGTATGAATAAAACTGAAATCCGGAATCCTTTACCGCATTATAAGTAATTTCAAATTTTGATTCATCTTTTGCTATATTCCAGGAATAAAAATACAACTTCGAATTCGTAGCTTTCTGTGCAATATTTCGTAGAAGTTGAGAATCATAGGAAAAAGCCACATCTAATACAATTATTTTTTCATATGAATCAATATTTTCGAACCAATCCTGATAAAAGAAACATGTCCATCTCGATTTCGCTTTTCTGAGAAATTTGAGTACAGGATTATTGAACTCAGCGTGGTTCTTAAAGAGTCCTCTAATTGATAATCCCGGAATATGGGCATGATCAAAATAGTACGCATTTTCGTTAGAGCATATCATAAGAGTTTTCTTCATCGGTTATTGTCACCTCCTCATATTCTTAGTTGCTACCAAATACATTGGAATCATGAAAAATGCTGGATATATCAAATCTGTTTGCGCCAAAGTAGTATTTACAAAAAGCAAAACATACAAAAATGCAACTGCTCTTCTTTGATGTCTAAACACCGGCGTGAATATCATTCCAAGAACTATCAACCATGGGATAATCCCATAAACAGCAGCATAAGCTAAAAGACTTGCTGCTACTAAACCACTTCCAAAAGCATTCCGTGCTGCATAGAACGCGTCATATCCTACTCCCAATGGATGCTGAAAAACGGTTGCAAGACTAATCATCATGGTTCCTAATCTATACTGGCCTGTCCCCGATGATACATCAAAACCGCTACCAGAAGATCCAAATAGTTTTTCGATAATCTGTTTATACAAAATACTATCATTTGCTCTTGTTGCATAATCTACAAATAAAACAACGAGAGCAATAAAAACCAATCCCATTAAGTAAAATTTAACTCGGCTCACCTCATGTTCTTGATGAGTAAAATAAAAGAAAAACAAGATGAGAACCAATCCCAAATAACCTGTCGTCGATTGAGCTGTAATAATTCCTATTAAGATTATATTTAAGCATCTTCTATATCGTCTTTCCGCTACAAAAGAGAGTTTATCTTTCCAAAACAGTAACACAAACAATGCCATGTTCAAAACAATCTGATAGACTCCTGGTTCAGTGAAAATGCCACAATTTCTTGTGGGATGAATTTCCAAGTAGCTATACAGAAGTACTCCTTTACCATGCCAATATGTTTCCCATCCTGCTGTTCCCAGCGCCTGAGTATCATAAGATTGAGCCGGCCAAAGGTTGACTAAATTCGGTGCAATACAAAAGACGGCCCAAAACCCAATACTAATTGCTGCAAAAAATTCAACAGTTTGAATCCATCTATTTAAAAAATGTTCTCTATCACAACAAATAGCAATTTGTGTGCTAAGAATACACACAGCAAACTGACACCACGCAGAAAGTCCTACACCACCAACCAAAAATCTAGAAAATACAGTAAAGAACAACAATAATAAAAGAAAGCAAATCGAATACCGAGATTGATATTTTTTCTTAAAAGCAATCAAGGCAGCATATATTATAAGTAATACAAAATACTTCATAGTTCCTGTCCAGTACTTTGCAAATAAACAACTTCCAGGAATTATGAACATGAGGTATATCAATAAATATTGTGTAATCGCCGATTTGTTAATTCTGATTTCCATTCTATTCTCCTTTTCCGATTGCTTCAAATTTCACAAAGACAATCCAGCTTGATCTCGCATTTAATCAAGTTACGGAGAAACTTATCGAACCAGCAACGCTTTCCACATACCAAAAATCCTATCGTCTGTGAGTTCTTCACGAATTTTAACAGACTCTTTAGAAAAAGATTCTCCAAGTTTTTTGTCTTCCATTAAGGCGAGCATACGATCAGCCATCACATCCGCATCTCCTACAGGAATCAAATAACCATTTTCCCCGTCACGAATATACATTCTGGCGCCACCTACCGGGCAATCCGTGCATATCGCCGGAATTCCAATTGCCAACGCTTCCAACATGGAATTCGAAATACCTTCATAGTCAGAGGAAGAAACGTAAATAGCCGATCCGGCCATAATTTTGTGAATTTCACTGGAGAAACCGTGAAATTTCACCGCCTCCGAAATGCCCAACTGCTCAGCGTACCTCACAAGGGCTTCCTTCAGCTCCCCTTCTCCGTAAATCGAAAGTTTATAGTCCTGCCGCTTTTCCCAAACAATACGGTATGCGTCCAATAGCATAAAAAGGTTCTTTTGTTTGGCCATACGGCATGCAGCCACAACTTCTTTTCGGTGGTTTTCTTCATTCCAGTAGGGTAATCCGCTCTTCACAGGGTTTGGAATCAAGACTCCATGTTCACGGATCTTTTGGCAAAAATAATCTCTGGCATCTGGGGTTTGAAATACGATTTTATCCGCATCCCAATACACTAAATTACTAAGGATCTTTTTAAGCCCACTATTAAAGACCTTTGTCGGATCATTCCGCAAGGAATATATTTTAAAAAGTTTTTTATTGCCAATTAAGAAAATACCCTCAACTGAAATATCTAAAGAAATCATGACTTCTATATTATTTTTCTTTATGTATTTTCTCAGATTAATAGCAATAGATAGCTGCCCTCTAAATCCACTTCTTTCTGTTCCTATATAATCATATTGAACTTTCGGATCCAAATAATATTCCCTTCTATCTGAATGTACGGCACAGAAAAACACCTCGTTCTCGTTCAATAAATGGTTTGCCAAATTAACAGCCACACGTTCTGCTCCACCACCACCGGCACTGTGAGATATAATAGCTATATTCATTCGTTCATCCTCCACTATCCTTACGGTCAAATTCCAATCTGCTCTGTTAGCATTTCCTCTAAAATCCGAATGGATTCTATTCTACTTATACCAATCTTTTCATTCGCTTCCTTAAAATCAATCTCCTGATCGATATATGAAAAATCATTCAAATCTCGAACGATTCTATTTGTCAGTCCAGTCAATTCTAAAATACTCTGATTTCGGCTGCTGGTTCCTGTATTCGGAAGCACTTCGACAAACTGTGTATGTCTACCATGATATCAGCATCGTTTCCAACCCAGCGCGATGTATGTCATTTACAACTTGTAATATTCTTATCACTGTCCGTTCTCCTTTCTGCGCCATTCTACCGTCTCAATTAATCCCTCTGGAAAATATCTCTTGTATAAACTTTTTCCTCCACATCATCCAAGCATTTATCATAACGGTTTGCAATGATGGCCTGACTCTGCTTCTTAAACTCGTCCAAATCATTAACTACTACGCTACCGAAGAACTTCTCGCCATCTTTCAACGTCGGCTCATAAATAATTACAGTTGCACCTTTGGCTTTGATGCGTTTCATGACACCCTGAATGGAACTCTGGCGGAAGTTGTCGCTGTTACTTTTCATGGTCAGGCGGTATACGCCAACAACAACTTCTTTTTCCTTGCTCTCATCCCAGCTGTCATTTGCCTCATAAGCACCAGCAATCTCCAGCACACGATCAGCAATGAAGTCTTTTCTTGTTCTATTACTTTCAACGATAGCCTCAATCAGGTTCTCCGGCACATCAGCATAATTGGCCAGCAGCTGCTTGGTGTCCTTCGGCAGGCAATATCCACCATATCCAAAGGATGGATTATTATAATGAGTACCAATTCGAGGATCAAGGCAGACGCCATTGATAATCTGCTGAGTGTTCAGCCCCTTCATCTCCGCATAGGTATCAAGCTCATTGAAGTAGCTGACGCGCAGTGCCAGATATGTATTGGCAAACAGTTTAACTGCCTCTGCTTCTGTGAAGCCCATAAACAGTGTGTCAATATTCTCCTTGATAGCACCTTCCTGCAGAAGTTCAGCAAAAGTGTGTGCTGCCTTTACCAGACGAGCATTATCTACATCAGTACCGACAATGATACGAGAAGGATAAAGGTTGTCATACAGAGCCTTGCTCTCACGTAGAAATTCCGGACTGAAGAGGATATTGTCGCAGTGGAATTTCTCACGCACAGAAGCTGTATAACCAACCGGAATCGTCGACTTAATGACCATAATAGCTTCTGGGTTATACTCAATAACCAGCTTGATTACAGCTTCCACTGCACTGGTGTCGAAAAAGTTCTTCTTGCTATCATAGTTGGTAGGTGCAGCAATTACTACAAAATCAGCATCAGAGTATGCTTCCTTGGCATCCAGCGTTGCCGTTAAATCCAACTCTTTTTCCGCCAGATACTTTTCAATATATTCATCCTGAATCGGAGATTTTTTGTTATTAATCAATTCTACTTTTTCAGGAATAATGTCTACAGCGGTCACCTTGTGATGCTGAGACAACAACGTGGCAATGGAAAGGCCAACATATCCCGTTCCGGCAACAGCAATCTTTAAATCTTTAAACTCTCTCATTTCTCTGTCCCTCTAATTCTCTTATTTATAAAACTCAGCGTACCACTCAGCGAACTTTCTTAATCCAGTTCTCAAATCAGTGCTCGGCTTGTAACCAAAGTCACGTTCCAGTGCGCTGGTGTCTGCATAGGTCACAGGCACATCACCCGGCTGCATCGGAACCAGCTCCTTATGTGCCTCGAAGTCATAATCTTCCGGCAAAACTTTCGCTCTTACTAACTCCTCACTCAGAATCTGCACGAAGTCTATCAAGTTCTCTGGATTCTGATTGCCGATGTTGTAAACGGCATACGGCGGAATCGGCAGACCATCCTCGCCATTCTTCTTGTCCGGTGCCTTCTTCATCACACGAACAATGCCCTCAACGATGTCATCCACATAAGTAAAGTCACGCTTGCAGTTGCCGTAGTTGAAAATCTTGATGGTTTCGCCCTTCACCAGCTTATTGGTAAAGCCGAAGTAGGCCATATCGGGACGCCCCGCCGGACCATACACGGTAAAGAATCTCAGACCAGTGGACGGAATATTATACAACTTAGAATAAGCATGAGCCATCAGTTCATTGGATTTCTTAGTTGCCGCATACAAAGATACCGGGTTATCAACCTTGTCATCAGTACTATACGGAACCTTCTTGTTGGAACCGTAAACACTAGAAGAAGAGGCATAAACCAGATGCTCCAGACTCTCGCAATGGCGGCAGGCTTCGAGAATATTAAAGAAGCCAACCAAATTTGATTCCACATAAGCATCCGGGTTAGTGATGGAGTAACGCACACCAGCCTGTGCCGCAAGGTTAACGACCACAAATGGCTTGTACTTCTCGAACAGCTCAGTGATCAGTTCCTTATCAGCGATATTGCCTTTTACAAAAGTAAATGTGGGATACTTGGCCAGCTCATTCAGACGGAACTCTTTCAGCGCCACATCATAGTAAGCATTCATGTTATCGATGCCGATAACCGTCGCAGAAGGAGCCTCCTGATAAATTCGCTTCACAAGGTTGGAACCTATAAAGCCGGCCGCACCTGTGACTAGAATTGTTTTGTTTTCTAAATTAACTATACTCATTGCATTTATCTCCTTATTTTTTTGAAGCCTATATTTGAATGTCACCACCTCTGGTCAAATAAAGCACTTCCAATGTGTTGTTTATAAACTAGAGTGCTTTTTTCAAACGTCGGTAGTGATACTCAAAATACTGATGATAAAATCATCAATACTTTCATTTATACAACTCCATTGTCTTATCTACGACATTATCCCAACTATATTTATGACAGATAAAATCAGTAGCATTCTCTTTATATGTATGTACAGCATCTTCATGGCTTAAAAGCCATTCAAGTTTGTCCTTCAGATCATTCACATCACTCTTTTTGAATGTCACTACCTTATCTTCAACAACTTCAGCACATTCAGGAATATCTGAAATCAAACAACAATTTCCATAATTCATTGCTTCCAATAATGAAAGAGGCATACCTTCTAAATCAGAAGGTAAAGTGTAAATGAATGCATTACTATACAATTCATCTAATAACTGACCCTGTACAAATCCAGTAAAGATGATTCTATCATCACCTTTTGCTAATTCTTTTAATTCATTCGCAAATGCATCTGCATCACTCGATCCACCAGCAATCACTAATTTCTTATCTGTATGGATACTTTTCATAATCTATAAGATTTAATAAATTTACAAGACTTTTTTCTGCTCCACCACTTCCTAACGATGGCATCACAAACAATATGTTTTTCATAATATTCCTTCCACTCTTCGAATCACTATTCCAAATATCTATTATGAATATATCTACCTGGCTTATTAAAATTCAACACTTTTGCATAGTTTCCAGCTGCTGTTGCATTTGATGGAATATCCTTGGTAACAACGCTTCCTGCACCAATCGTAGCATTATCTCCGATGCTTACATCCTCAACTATACAAGTATTAGGGCCAATATAAACATTATCTCCTATTACTGCTGCTTTTCCTTCATTTGAGCCAATCGTTACAAATTGAGACAGATTGCAATTATTTCCAATAACTGTTGAAGGGTTAACAACAACAGGTCCACCATGACCTATATATAGTCCATATCCAATTTTCGTTTTTCTAAGTATCTGGATCTGCTGGTGATTTCTCAATTTCCATAGGATTATTCCAAACAGTTTTAACACCCCCCCATCATTTACCAACCGAAATGCCACGGAGAAGCGAAAACCAGCTTCTTTAACATATGTTTTAATAAATGACTTAGATGATGTTGTTCCAGCATAGCGAAACAAATCGCTTTTTATTAATTCAATTGCTCCCATACTTCTTCTCCAACCCACTTTGCAATATTTATTCTATACTGTTTTCAATCAGCGCCTTATAAAATGTGCCTTCTGCTTCAATGTCCGGTGATAATTTATATGTCAGCTTATGAATACCTGTAAGCTTTTTAATCCAATTCCATTTTTCTTCTGAATAATCATCAGCTAAAACCTTAACAAGATACTCGCTATAATCACTGTTCATATAGGGAATTGCTTTCTCAACTTCCGGATTACTCTTCACCACCAATGTTATAATCAAATTTGGCAGCAGATACTCAATTACATGTTCGTTTTTGAGCCAATATGCGAAAGCAACATTTCTTATTTCTCGAATTGTTTTGTTTCCTTTTTTTGCATGTAGAAACCAAGCAGGATATAGCACCGGGTTATCTATCAGCAACAGTGAATTTCGTACTGCAAAAAAGTCGCTATTTAAAATCATATCTGGGATAGAATCTGTAAGATATACCGTGGAATCAATCCATGTTCCACCATAATGTTCCAATAATGCAAATCTCATTAGATCCGCATATCCAGCCATCGGAATCTGGCCGGCATCCTTTTTCTTTTCAATATAATCTGGCAATCGAATGTAATCTGCAAGGTTTTGATCATTCAGCAAAATGATTTTTTGATTGGAATGTTTACATACAGATTCATAGCACTTCTGAACAATAATCGGTGCCTGTTCAATACCTTTATTCCAATAAATCCAGATCGGATTCTCCACATCATTTTTGGGAAAGCTAAGCCCCTGAACAGCTGTGTCTTTATACTTTAAATATGGTTTTATCTTGGTAGAAGCTCGTTCCTGCCACAATACCTTCCGCACCTCATAATCCTTGACAAGATGCAATTTGATAAACATAAATGCCCCTCGTTTGACGGCATTCACAATTCCATATCTTTGAATAAAGCCTTTCATGCCAATATTTTGATAGTAGTCATTCAGCATAATAATTTAATTGTCTCCCTTTATCTTGCAGAAACTACTATTCAAAAGGCTCATAGATTCCGCACCAGATAATGGTAAACTGTTTCCTCCTTATCAATCGATGGTTCTAATTTATAGGTTAGTTTATGTATCCCAGTAAGTCGCTTAATCCAATTAAATTTTTCCTCTGTAAACTTATCTCCTAATACTCTAACCAGATATTCGCTGTAGTCACTATTCAAATAAGGCATCTTTTTCTCAACCTCTGGTGATGACCTCATTATTTGTGTAATTACAATATTTGAAAACAAATATTCTGGTACATGATTATTTCGTTTCCAGTAAGCAAATAGGACATTACGAATCTCACAAATCGTTCTATTATGTTGCTTGGCGTGGATGAACCAGACCGGATACAATACGGGATTATCAATTTCACCGAGTGAATTGTGAAACACAAAAAAATCACTATTTAATATTTCCTGTGGAATTTCATCTGTTAGCAGTATTGTCGCATCCATCCATGTCCCACCATAATGCTCCAATAATGCTACACGCATCAAATCTGTATAAATCGCTAATGGAAGGACTCCGCTTTTTAATTTCTCATTTAGATAATCCGGCATATTTATATAGTTCTGCACATTGTTTTCTGTAAGCAAAACAACTTGTCTGCCAGCATATTTTTTTATAGATTGATAGCAAGTCTTCACTATCTCAGGTGCCTGCTCCAACCCTGTATTCCAAAATAACCAAATAGGCTCATCCACTTGGGTTTCTGGAAATGTCAGCTTTTCAGGAACGGTATCTCTGAACTTCAAATATTTTTTGCAGACCTCTGTGCCCCCCCCCCGATTGCCAAAGCAGTTTTCTCAGCTCATAATCCTTGACAATATGAAGTGGGTTACGAAGAAATTTGTTCCACATTCTTTTCTCCTCGATAAATTTTCATCAGTTTTATATAGTAGCTCTCTGTCGTTTCATATTTCACCTGACTACAATTCTTTGTATATCTTTCCAATACGTCTTGTGTTTGAATAACTTTCTTTATCGCCTTCATAAGTTCTTCCACATTACCCGCTTCAAACAACTCTCCGGTTTTACCCGGCTCAATCAATTCGGGGATGCCTCCCATTTTAGATCCAACAACAGGTGTACCCAAAAGTACAGACTCCATAACGGAGTACGGGCAGTTCTCATACCACTCAGACGGGCAGACACTGATTGCAGCCTCAGCAATAATGCGATAAAGTTCTTCTCCTGTCTTAAATCCCAGATACTTCACATTTGGAATATCCTTCATTTTATCAGCCGACGGGCCATAGCCAATAAACACAAATTCGGTATTGGGCATCTTCTTGGCTACTTCAAGCAACGTATCCGTTCCTTTATCTCGTGAAAGATGGCCAAACTCTAATACATAACCTTTTTTTTGAATGTTATCCAAGTGCGGCATCTCTTTTTTGAAATTGTGCAGCCCAATAGTTTTATCACGGAATCTTTTTTGAGTGTCTAATTTTGATTTAAGAAAAAAGCTGCAGCAAATATAGGCATCTACATATGAATATGCTTTACTATATTTCCACATATATCCATCCAGCGTTCCGAGGAGACTTTTTGCTCTGGAATTTTTCAAACATTTAGTTTGAAGGCAATGAATATAATGACCATCCAAGCATCGTTCGCACGGCTTCATGTTCACATCAAACATTCCATGGCTGGGACAAACAAGCTGATAGTCATGTGTCGTGTAAACAATCTTACATTCTTTCTTTGTTTCTTTACGCCATTTGTTAGTTTCCAGAATAATAGAAGGGGTCAGATGATACTGTATATTGTTGAGATGCACTACATCCGGCTGAAAATCATCTAAAACTGCACGAATTTTTTTGCGTGCTTCTCTTGAATAGATAATGCGAAAAGGTGCATTTAAATTTGCCTTTATTCCTTGAGAAAAATCCATATTCGTTACATATGAACCGATTCGATTTCCTACTGTATTTTTTTCATTTTCAAGACCAAAGTACTGGACTTCGTGCCCATGTTCTTCTAACATTTTTCCCACATCGAATGTGTACGTTTCCGCTCCACCCTTGGGAAATATAAATTTATTCACAAGTAAAATTCGCATATCCTAACTTCCTTTTTCGTACTGTATTTATGTTCTATTTCACTACCTCTGTTCAGATGCAGCACTTCCAATGTGTTATTCATAAACCAGAGTGCTCCATACAAACGCAGGTAGTGATACTGAAAGTTCTTATGATAATTTCATCTGCTGTTACTGAACCTAGGTAGCGAGATAAAACTGCTCTCGCAGCTCTACCCATCTCTCAAAAAGTGCCGTAAATACGCTGTTTTCCCGTATTTTCACTATGTACATCTCACTACCTGCGTTCGATTAGAGGAGATTATTTATCATTAACACTTTCATCTATGATTTTCTCCTGTATAGCTTCATCGTTTCCCTTACAACCTCGTCCCAGTTGTATTTCTTACAGACAAAATCTGCTGCCTGTTGTTTCAGTTTCATAACTTTCTCAGGATAATCACAGGCATCCTGAATCTTTTCTTTCAAATCCTCTATATCCGACTTTTTGAAAATCAATGCCTTATCTTCTACGACTTCTGTACATTCGGGAATGTCGGAGACCAGGCAGCAGTTGCCATAACTCATGGCTTCCAGCAGGCTCAGCGGCATACCCTCCAGATCAGAAGGCAAGGTGTAAATATACGCATTACTATACAGTTCGTCCAGCATCCTTCCCTGTACGAATCCTGTAAAAATAATTCTGTCGTCTTCCTTTGCCGATTCCTGCAGTTCTTTCATAAAGGAGTCTGTATCACTGGAACCGCCTGCAATGACCAGTTTCTTATCTGTACAGACATTTTTAAATGCTTCTATCAGATATCGGATGCCTTTTTCCGGAACCAGCCTGCCAAGAAACAAGATATAGGAATTCTCTGTCAGGCCAAACTTTTGGGTAATCAGTTCCGCTTTTCTGATTTCCGGACGGTTTACACCGTTTGGAATGAACCATGTATCTCTGTCATAAGTATTTTTAAAGTAATCCTGAACTCCTTTGCTCAGAACAATAATCTCATCTGCGTATTTGACAGCATTCTTTTCCCCCTGGCGGATAAACTTTGAACCAAAACCTGATTTCCATTTTTCACGCTGCCAGTCTATTCCATGTATGGTAACTACCACTTTTTTCCCAAACAGCTTTGGCAGCCATGCAAAAAATGCAGGTCCCTCAGCATGAATGTGCACTACATCATATTTTCCAAATGCACTGTAAAAAGCTGCAAAAAAAGAAGAACTCACTGCTGCAAGCCCTTTTTTCTCGATAGTCGGAACATATTTCTGACAGATTCCTTCATATTCTGTTTTATTGTCATACTCTGCACCACTCACATGATGGCCGGAACGGTTATAACAGGTAACTGTACAACCATTTTGCACCATTCTGGTGCAAAGTTCTTTTGCTACAATTTCAATTCCGCCTTCTCTGCTCAGTCGCTTCTGACCGAACATAGAAACCGCCAGTTTTCTTTCCATATTATACGGATCCTTCCCTCTTCAGTACTGTCATCACTGTTTTAAACAGAATCTTTATATCCAGCCCAAAAGTCCAGTTGCTGATATATTCTGTATCCAGTCTTACTACTTCTTCAAAATCTGTAATATCACTTCTGCCACTTACCTGCCACATACCTGTAATCCCCGGTTTAATGGCAATTCTGGCTCTGTGATGCAGCTCATATTTTTGTAATTCGTCTTGTAATATCGGTCTGGTACCTACAAGGCTCATGGTCCCATTTAGCACATTCCAGAACTGTGGGAATTCATCCAGTGATGTTTTTCTGATAAATTCACCTATCCCGGTTTTTCTGGTTCCGTCGGGCAGGATTTTATTTCCTATTACACGAGGGTCAAAATCAATCTTAAACATACGGCCATCACTCATTTTATTCTGCGCCATAAGCTCTGCCCTACGTTCTTCTGCATCCATATACATACTTCGGAATTTGTACATTTTAAATGGTTTTCCATTCTGACCGATCCGTATCTGTGAAAAGAAAATCGGACCCGGAGAGCTGATATAAATGGCCGGTGCCACAAAGATAAAGATAATCCCTGTCAGAAGACAGCCTGCCAGTCCACCCAGGATATCCAGTGCTCTTTTGGCAAGTGCCTGTCTGTCCGTAGCATAGTTCATAGTGGTCGTCAGAACTGTATATCCACCTATTGTCTCTACAAATTGTTTCTGTCCGGGGGTGCTTCTGACTTTTGCCAGGTTCACATGAACTGCCATTCCCATTTCCAACAGTTCATTGATCAGTTCATGGGGATATTGATAAGACGTATCTACATTTACAAAAACTTCATCTACCCATTGCTGACAAATATAGGATGCAGCATTTTTTAAATCTGCCACAACCGGAATTCCTTCAATTTCCTTGCCTGCTATATTTTTATCAATGATTATGAGACCATTGATGTTGTATCGATTATAATTGTGATTTTTTACATTCTGGATTACTTTTGGTGCAAGATTATAATTTGTTACAATATAGAGTGAATGTTCTCCACCTTCTGCCATTTTATGGATCAGGTGTTTTTTCCATATTATTCTTGTGCCATAGGACAGGAGTACATAAAAGACTCCCATAAGATACAGAACTGTCCTTGAGAAGCTGTGTCCATTGCTGACAGTGAACAGATACAGACCACTTGCCAGTTCTATCAGGATCATCTGCTGGATAACAGAACGTAATTCCTGATAATAACCTCTCCTCAGAACGCCTTTATAAGATTCAAAAATAATGATCAGAAATAAATCTGCCAGTATTACAAAGAATATCATATTATGATATATTCCCAGTTCAAATATGTTCCGGACAGAACCATTTCGAACCAGATATGCCAGTATTAAAGACAGAAGTAAACACACAAGATCTAAAAATATAAAGTCCTTGTGTTTATACCATCCTCTTGATTTTTTTCTATACATACGCCTTCCTTAGTTTCTCCTTCTTTTTCTCATACTTTTTTTACTATTTCCAACCCAACCTCCATATCCACGCTCCTTCCAAACATTTCTATGGAAACCCAGGCTTTTCTTTTGTGTCTGTTGATTTTTCTGATATAACCTTCCATGCCCTGCAATGGTCCTGTGAGTATCCTGACCTGATCATTCTCTATGATCCCTGTGGACATGGCTACCAGCTGTTCTTCTTTTCCCAGCTTCAGAAGCAGCTCTACTTCTTCCTGAGATAGGGGGATGATCTCATCTCCTGTTCCCAGAAGCCGGGTCATTCCTGTGACTTTTCTCAGGTTTTCAGCCAGCTGTTCCAGATTTTCGGCAATTAAAAAGACATACCCGGGAAAGAGGATTCTTTCCTGGATATGCCATTTGCCTTGAAATCGTTTCTTCTGTTGATAATAGGGAATAAAGCAGCGTTTCAGTATATCGCTGCTTATCAGCCGCTGACATTGGCAGCGGATGTTCTCTTCTGTGCCTGTTCGCACCTGCATCACATACCACATTGGATATATTACCTCCGTATTTTGGGTATGCTTCGCCATTCTGCCTGTGTTACAAGGCAGATTCTCTTCAAGATATGTAAATCAATATCCTTAAACGCGGCAAAGCGACGATTCAAAGACTATAGACCTTTTGTCTTATCTACACGTTATTATAGCTTTATTGCCAAAAAGATGCAATAATTTTTGGTACTTTTTATCATTTATCTGCTGCTGTATCTGCCGGCGTTTCCGTAGGTTCTGCTGTAGGTCGTACCATCATGTCGTCCAGTACACCGATATCTTCCTCCGTCTCTTTGCCGGCCAGCTTTTCTTTGTATTCTGTGCGTTCTGCACGTTCCTGGTGGTTTACCTTGACAACAAATACAAGGCCTGCCACCAGAGCAAGAACCAGCACATAGTAGAGCACTGAGGACATGAATTTATTTTTTTTATGTCTGCGTCTGCGAGATTTTCGTGACATTGAACTGTTCCTCTCTTATCAGATTATTTTGCATCTTTTGTAAAGATTGCAAGAGGTCCCATGCCTTTGAATTCGCCTTTGATCACAAGATTTGGCTGTTCAGAAGAGCCTGCTTCGTCCTTAACGATCCAGCTCATCAGATCATCTTCTGCATCAGCTGTCTCATCTGTGTCAGCAGTCTCATCTGCGTCGTCTGCTTCCTCTGCTTCTTTTTCCGGATATGCGAAGCTCAGTTCAGGCTCTGCAAGATAGTTAAGCTCTCCTGTAGAAGCATCTGCCTGTACAACAATGCTGTCCGGGATTGTGAATGGCTCTATCTCTGTAAGAAGGCTCAGGTCGCCCTCTGCTGTATCAACATCAAAGTCTGCATCATTAGCAGTTACAAGGCTCTTCCAGTCAACACTGTCGATGTCACAGTTTACCTGTGCGTCAAGGGAACCGGACATATCATAGGAGTAATCATCTGACATCTTGATTGCCATATCTATAAGACTGCTTGCGCTGACATAGTCGTCCAGGTTGATGGTCTGTCCGTTGTCCAGTGTGACCTCTTTGTTCTCTGTATCTGTCAGATCATCGATAAAATCAGTCAGAGTAAAGCCTGCTTTCTGATCTTTCAGCTTCTTTGCTGCATCAGCTACCTTTTCGTCTGCGTATTTCTCAGGAGAAACCTTCTTGGTTACAACCGGAACCTTCTCGATCAGCATTACAGGTCCAAGTGAATCGAAGGTGGCTGTGACTTCACCTGTGGCTTTGTCCAGCTTCTCAATTGCAACAAAGGCAACCTTTCCTGTTGTCGGATCGATCTGCATCAGAAGTACATCTTTCTTCTTTACATCCTTGGCAGCTTCGATGGTAAGGGTTGTTTTGATAGCGCCATCTGTTTCGTATGTGATCTTATCATCTTCCTTAATAACCAGATCTACAAAAGGTGTCAGAGACTCATACAGGGACGGATTTACCTTCTTCTCTGTGTTTGTTTTAATTGTTTCTGTTGTATCTACCTTAAGGTCTTTCAGAATCTCATTCATGTTTACCTTGGTATTATCATCATTTACTTTTGTTACTACCTCTGCAACTTTTTCGTCCTTGTAGGCACCTGTATCAACATCTTTTACGATCAGTTCCTGTTTGTTTGACAGATTTCCCTCAACTACCTTTGGAGCTTCCGGAATGATCTGTCCGATACTTGGGGCTGCATATACATTGGCAGATGCTGCAATTGTCATTGCTGCAAGTAAAATACTGAAATATTTTCTTTTCATAAGAATGCCTTCCTTTCTGTCTTCTTCTGGCTCTATTCTTATTAATTTACGGTTACTTTATAACAAGGCGGTTGAAAAACAGCAGCCTGTCATACTTTTTCATAAAATAAACGGATGATCAGTTCCCGGAGTGCATCTTCATCCACATGGAACTCATCATGAAGGTCTCCCTCCTGGTCTGTTCCCGGAAGCTGCTCTATACTGTCCTCTGTGAACTCTGCTTTCTTAAGAGTCTTCACAAGTCCCAGATACTGGTTGCGTGTCACACTTGTCTGGATATAATCGTCCATCACATCGAGGGAATCCCATGCTTTCTCAAGGTCATTCTCATCCATGGACTGCATCTTCTCAACATAAGCTGTGAGATAGGCTTTCTGTCTCTGCATACGGCCCTCATTGCTGAAGGACTCCTCTGTATTCCTGTACTGAAGGAAATCCTTTATGTTGCTGTCATCCAGGGTAACCTGTGCACCCTCTGCCATCTCCGGATATTTCTCCTGAAGATCGTTGTTTGGCACTGTAAGCGTGATTCCGCCTGCCAGCTCATTGATATAGGGCATGGAATCCTGGTTTGTCACTACATAGCGCTTCACAGGGATATCTCCAAGGAGAAGTGATACTGCCTCGCAGAGACTCTCACAGCTTACCTTTCCCCCATCGCCATAGCTGTAGGCATATCCGATGTGCGTGGTATAGAGTCCCTTGTCATTGCCGTTCATTGTATATCTGCGGATATCAGTCATGGTATCACGGTTAATGGAGAGAATGGTCATCCTGCGGTTCTTCTCATCCATCACCACCAGAGCAATGCTGTCTGCCCTGGCTTTATTTCCATACTGGGAGGAAGCTTCCAGCTTGCCTGTGGAGTCCACACCGGCATAGAGAATATTTGTGATACGGTTATTATACTGATATTCCTGACCTTTGTAAACAATATTTCTATAACTGTTACCCACATTGTGGGTGTTCCCTGCAGTGATCTGCATAGATTTCTGCTTTGTCTGTTCCATATGGATAAAAACTGCTGCAAACAAAGCTACAGCCAGGCAGATCACCAGACTGATGATGATCTGTTTCTTATTTACAGGGTTATTTCTTCTTTTCTTTCTCATTCTTCTTAGCGCTCTTTCCATAGCCGTATCCGTAGCCATAGCCGTAACCATAACCGTAGCCATATCCATAGCCATAATGTTTCTCATAAACCGGCGCTTTGTTCAGCACTGCGCCGAGGAGACGGATACCTGCATACTGTATCTGCTGCTTCGCCTTATCAGCCTGTGCCCTGTCTGTCTTTCCGCTCTCCACAACAAGGACAGTTCCGTCGCACTGCTTGGCGATCAACAGCCCGTCGATAACCAGATTCAGCGGCGGAGTGTCTACGATCACATAATCATAAACGCTTCGCACGAATTCCATCAGCTCTGCAAATAGCGGACCTGATACCAGCTCACTTGGGTTTGGTGCCACTGCACCTGTAAAGATCATGTCAAGGTATTTGTCATCTGTGCGGTAGATGATCTTCTCTTTGCTGATATTTCCGCACAGGTATTCGCTTAATCCCTTCTTCTCACCTACAATATCATATCTGTTCTGTATGGTAGAATTACGGATATCGCAGTCTATAAAGAGGATCCTCTTCTCAAGCCCTGCCATGCTCTTTGCCAGGCGGAAAGCTATTGATGATTTACCCTCATTAGCAACGGAACTTGTTACAGCTATTGTTTTAATATTGCTTCCACTTAACTGGATGTTTCCACGCAGAACATTGATGGCCTCATTTACGTGGAAAGATACATCTGATACATGTGGATGTATTACCTCTGTCTGTCTTCCCGTATATCCGGATTCTTTCACAAGATCCTGAAACAGGGATTCAATATTGTTATCTTCTCTGTCCATCTTCTACTCTTTCTTCTCTTCGTAATAAGGAACCACACTGAGCACTGGGATATCCAGATATCTCTTCAGGTCATCCTCTGTCTTTAATGTGGTGTCTGTCATGTAACGTACGCAGATTAGTCCACAGGCTGCGATAAGTCCCAGCAGAAGTCCAATCGCCAGATATTTTGTCAGTGCAGGAGTGATCTCATCCACTGCCTCTGCCTCTGAGTAATCGATAACTGTAGGTTCGCTGCTTCCTACCACCTGGTAAATACGGTCCAGTCCGATATTCATCAGACTGTTTGCAATATCTCTGCACAGTTCCACGTCACCGCAGGTAACTGTGATGGTAATAATATGGGAATTGTCCGGATTCGTTACACTGACCAGTTTACTGAGTTCTCTGTAATCCAGATCCAGATCCAGTTCTTTGATGACTTGTTTGAGAACATTACGGCTCTTGATGATCTTCGCATAGTCCTCTGTAAGCTCTGAACTCAGCTGCAGGTCAGAAACTGTGATCACGGATTCATTGTTTGTGATAAAAATGGATGCGTCCGCCTGATAAGATGGTTTCACTCCCACCAGATAATAGACACCTGCCAGCATTGCTGTGATCAGCATGGTAAGCAGGATAATTTTCCAATGATTGACCAGTACCCAGAAAAGTTCCACAAGGTCTATGGTGTCTTCCTGCTGTATGATCGTCTCAGTGACCACAGGCTGCGCAGGATTTTCCCGGGTATTCTTTGCCTCTTTTATCAAATTCTTGGTTCTCCTTCCTTATATGATCAAACCGGAGTTATTACAGGCCGGTCCGTACTTTATAGATTGTAATATGATTTCTGACATTCTTCAAGTGTATTTGACAAATTTTCTTCTGTTTTCCCCATTTTTTATAATTGCGGAAGGATTTTCAATAAAAATTTTGTCAGCATATTCCTGTCCCATTTTGCTGATGACTTTTTTGTATGCTTCTCCTGTGCGGCAGATCCTGTACCGACTGTCGTGGCAGTCAGAGCCTACGAAGTGAAGGAGGTCTCCTTTCATCAGCTTCCTGCAGAATCTTTTTGTATAAAATCCGCTTTTTCCCAGAATGCTGTCCGCATTTACCTGCATATAGGCGCCCATCTGTGCCAGGTCCCTGATCAGTTCCAGGTCACCCCAGATGTTGTCGCAGCGTTCTACATGTGCAATGATGGGGCGGTAGCCTACGATGATAAGGCTGCGGAGGCGGTCTTCTATGTAGCTGTATTCTGCATTTCCTGAGAATTCTACCAGAACATAGCCGGAATCTGCCATTGTACTGACTCTTCCCTCATCCAGCATTCTGCTCATCTGCATGTTTGCATGGAATTCACAGCCCAGGTATATTCTCATTCTGTCTTCCTTAGCAAGCTCCTGATTGAATTCCTGTACGCATTTCTCCACCAGAGCGAACTGGCTGCGGATGGTGTGGATGGGTGTATCAAACATCTGATCTCTGTAATGAGGGGTTGCGATAATGTTTCTAACTCCCTGTTCATATTCCATGCGGAGCAGTCTGCGGGTTTCCTCCAGGTCCTGTGCTCCGTCGTCCACTCCCGGAATCAGGTGGCAGTGGATATCAAATAAACCGTGGTCTGTCATATTTCTCTTTCATCTCCCTTTATTGCAAATAACTGCAAAAACACCGTCCCTATATAAACTTATACAGGGACGGTGTCTGAACATCATGATTATGATAAATTATTCTTCTGTAGCTTCCTCAGCCGGTGCCTCAAGAGCTTTCATGCTCAGGCTGATCTTCTTGTCTTCGCCGTTGAAGTCAACAACCTTAGCTTCGATCTCCTGTCCGATTGACAGTACGTCTGCAGGTTTAGCAACGTGCTCTCTGGAAATCTGGGATACGTGAAGGAGTGCATCTACTCCAGGTGCAAGCTCTACGAATGCGCCGAAGTCTGTCATACGTGCAACTTTACCTTTAACTACGTTTCCTACAGCGAAGTCCTCAGCTGCTGTGAGCCATGGATTTGCTTCCGGGAATTTAAGGGAAAGTGCGATCTTCTCTCCGTTGATCTCTTTGATAAGGACTTTAACTTTATCGCCAACAGTGAATACTTTCTTCGGGTTCTCTACTCTGCCCCAGGACATTTCGGAGATGTGAAGAAGTCCGTCTGCTCCGCCCAGATCGATGAATGCACCGAAATCTGTAACGTTCTTAACTGTTCCTTCAACTGTGTCACCAACATGGATTCTCTCCATTAATTCTTTCTGTTTCTCTGCTTTCTCAGCAAGAAGAAGCTGCTTACGGTTACCGATGATGCGGCGTCTTCTCGGGTTGAATTCTGTGATAACGAATTCGATCTCCTGATCTGCATATTTGGAAAGGTCTTTCTCGTATGTGTCGGAAACGAGGCTTGCAGGAATGAATACTCTTGCTTCGTCTACGTTTACACAAAGTCCGCCGTCAAGTACCTGAGTTACAGGAGCTTTTAATACTTCCTGATTCTCAAATGCTTCTTCAAGACGTTTGTTGCCTTTCTCTGCTGCCAGTCTCTTGTAAGTAAGAGTAACCTGACCTTCTCCATCGTTTACTTTGAGAACTTTTGCTTCCATTGTGTCTCCAACGTGAACAGCATCTGTGAGTACAAGGCTTGCATCGTTAGAGTATTCGTTCTTTGTGATAATACCGTCTGCTTTATAACCGATATTCAGAATAATCTCATCTTCTTTAACATCGATGACAGTACCCTGTACAATCTCTCCATTTCTGATAGTCTTTACGGAATCTTCCAGCATTTGTTCAAAACTTAATTCTGACATGTTCTTGAACCTCCTCAATAATTTTGTTTGGGGTGGAAGCCCCTGCTGTAATACCTACATAACTACTGCATTGGAACATTTCAGAATCCAAGTCTACAGGTGTTTGTATATAGTAAGTATTTCCACATTCCTTTTTACATATTTCAAACAGCTTTTGAGTATTGGAACTATGCCGGCCACCTACGACCAACATAGTGTCTACCTCTCCGGCTATGTTTTTTGCTTCTCTCTGCCGTTCTTCGGTAGCATTACAAATAGTGTTTAAAATATTGAGAATATTTAAAACATTATTATCATACCTCTTTTTGCAAAGAATTTCAACTAAATCTTTAAATTTGTTGTAATTAAATGTCGTCTGGGACACGATGCTTATTTTTTTGCCTTTTGGGGGTACAAATGCTTCGGCTTCTTCTTTGTTTCTGATCACCGTGTACGGTCCCTGACACCAGCCGCAGATGCCCTGTACTTCAGGGTGGTCTTTGTCGCCGATGATGATGATGTGGTTTCCTGCAAGGCTTTCTTTTTCCACGATCCTGTGGATTTTCAGAACGAAGGGGCAGGTCACATCTACATAAGAGATGTTTTTTTCTTTCAGCTTATCGTAGATGGCTTTGCCTACACCGTGAGAGCGGATGACTACTGTTCCGTTCTGCAGGGTGTCATCCGGAGAATCCAGGTCTGCTTCTGCGATAACATGGACGCCACGAGCTTCCAGATCCGCTACTACGCCTTCGTTGTGGATGATCGGGCCCAGAGTGAAAATAGGTTTCTGTTCTGTGTCTATGAGTTCGTAGACTTTGTTCACTGCACGTTTGACGCCGAAACAGAAGCCTGCTGTTTCTGCTACTTTTACTTTCATAAAATAATCCTTCTTAAATTATTTCTGCACTTTTTCCTTATATACATTAAGAATCGCATTTACAACATCATCAATTCCCATTTCCGAGGAATCTACGAGCACTGCGTCGTCTGCCTGTTTCAGAGGGGAGATTTCGCGGTTCATGTCGCGTTCGTCGCGCTCAATGATGTCTTTTCGGATCTGGTCCAGGTCGAAGGATTCTCCCTTCTGTTCATATTCCAGGGCTCTTCTTTTTGCTCTGGTGTCTGCGCTTGCTGTGAGGTAGATTTTTACTTCTGCGTTTGGAAGGATGGTTGTGCCGATATCTCTGCCATCCATGACTACGTCGTTTTTCTCTGCCAGAGTTCTCTGAAGTTTCAGAAGATGGGCTCTGACTTTCGGGTTTGCGGAACTTTTGGATGCCATGTTTCCTACCTGTTCGGTGCGGATCATAGCGTTTACATTCTCTCCGTTGAGGATGACAATCTGTTCTCCGTTTTTGTATTCGATGGAGATGTCAGCGCCGGAACATACGGCTTCGATCTCTTCCTGATTTTCTCCGTTTACGCCATGGTTCAGAAGATATAAAGCCATTGCCCTGTACATGGCTCCTGTATCTACATAGATAAATGATAATTCTTTCGCTACTTTCTTTGCGATGGTGCTCTTTCCTGCTCCTGCAGGTCCGTCGATGGCTATGTTACATCCCATTTTCGTGGTTCCTCCTGTTTCTATTATTCAAACAGATTTTCTCTGTTTTATTATTAATGTTTATTAATCAGTCAAGCGGATATTCGCAATCCGCTTCGCTACTTGCTCATAACCGAATCATAGATATAATTCGCATACACGGTACTCATCATCTGCTTGTTTCTGTTGTTTCTATAGTAAGCAGCTTACTGTATGGCCTGTGCTGACAGATATGCGGTAGACCAGGCAATCTGTAAGTTATATCCACCTGTCACTGCATCCAGATCCAGTACCTCGCCTGCGAAGTAAAGACCAGATATCTTCTTTACTTCCATTGTTCCGGGGTTGATCTCTTTGACAGAGACGCCGCCTCTGGTGATGATGGCTTCTTTGAACTCACCCATTCCTGTGATTGTGAAGGGAAAGGCTTTGATAAGGTCAATGAAGTGCTGGCGTTCTTCTCTGGAGATGTCGTGAATTTTCTTCTCTGCGGGGATTCCACCCAGTTCCAGCATTACCGGAGTCAGAGATGACGGGAAAAGTACGCCAATCACATTCTTGAACTGTTTGTTTGGTCCTGCTTCAAATTCGCGCAGGATCCTGGCATCCAGCTGTTCTCTGGTAAGTGCCGGCTTCAGATCCAAATATGCGGACAGTTCGCCGTTTGGTGCTTTCGCCAGTTTTGCACCAATGTGGGCACTGGCGGACAGGATCATGGGACCTGTGACTCCGAAATGGGTGAACATCATCTCTCCGAAATCCTCATAGAGTACTTTCTTTCCATTCTTTATGGTAAGTCCTGTATTCTTAAGGGAAAGTCCCTGAAGCTTAGGGACATAGTCTTCTTTTGTCTTTAATGGCACAAGGGAGGGAGCAATGTCCGTGACTTTCAGTCCCAGTTCTCTTGCGAAGCGATATCCGTCACCTGTGGAACCGGTACTCTGATAAGAGAATCCGCCAGTTGCCACGATGACTGCATCGCCTTCCATGAAGGTTCCGTCTGTAAGGATGACTCCTGTGATCTTCTCCTGCGGTATGTCAGGTGATTTTTTTCCTTTTCTGCCTTTTCCTGCATCAGATCCTGATTCTGTTAATGTAGCTTCTGATTCCAGGGTATTTGCCGAATCTGTTACAGGTTTCTTTACGATTTCCTGCACAGCAGTGTGAAGATGAATCTTTGCTCCTGCTTTCTTCAGCTCACGCTCCAGAGCGCGGATGATGTCTGAAGAATGGTCAGACTGTGGGAATACTCTGTTTCCACGCTCTACCTTCAGAGGGACACCTGCTTTCTCAAAGAACTCCATTACATCCTGAGGGGTAAATGAATAGAAACTGCTGTAGAGGAACTTGGGATTGCTCATCATTGCAGGAAAGAGTTCTTCTGTGTCGCAGGCATTTGTCACATTGCATCTGCCTTTTCCTGTGATGAAGACTTTCTTTCCCAGTTTCTCGTTCTTCTCTAATATATGAACTTCATGATGGTTACGGGCTGCAAAAACCCCTGCCATCATTCCGGCGGCTCCGCCGCCGATTATTATAACTTTGCTCATGGAATATTCTCCTGTATTTATTTTACCCTGCAGATTGTCTATTTCATCATGGTTCCACGTCTCCGCTTCGCTACGATCAATATAGATATGTACCTCTGGCAGCATATAACCATTGGCACATTATATTCCCGGGTATCATATTCTTTCATAATAACGCAAAGGAGCCTGCTTACGCAAGCTCCTTTTTTCGTTTGGACATATTTAATTACTGATCAATTATACAGGATATGCTCCGTTCTTTTTGTCAGCTGCTTTCTCGTCAACTTTTGTTTTCTGAGCCTGACGGTATTTGAAGAAGTCCATAGCTACCTGTGGGAACAGTGCGTATGTTAATACGTCTTCATCCTGTTCCTTGTACTGAGCCATTTCGCTCTCAAGTTTCTCAAGCTCGTTGTCAAGAAGGTCTGCAGGACGGCATGTGATCGGTTTCTCATCGCCGATGCACTTCTTCTGTACTTCCGGATTAAACGGTTTTACAGTTGCGCCGTATTTTCCTAACAGGATATCTTTTGTTTCTTTTGTAACCATTTTGTATCTCTCGCCCATAAGTACGTTGAATACAGCCTGTGTACCAACGATCTGTGAAGACGGAGTAACAAGTGGCGGTTCACCAAGGTCTTTACGTACACGCGGAACTTCCTCGAGAACATCGTAGAATTTGTCTTCTGCGTGCTGTTCTTTTAACTGGGAAGTCAGGTTGGAGAGCATACCGCCCGGTACCTGGTACAGTAAAGTTTTGATGTTAACACCAAGGTTCTTCGGATTGAGCAGTCCGCTGTCAAGAGCCTCGTCACGGATCGGACGGAAGTAGTCAGCGATCTCGGAGAGAAGCTTCTGATCAAATCCTGTGTCGTATGGTGTATCCTTGAATGTCTCAACCATAACCTCTGTTGCAGGCTGGGATGTTCCCAGTGCAAATGGAGACATTGCTGTATCAATGATATCCACACCTGCTTCTACTGCTTTTAAGTAAGTCATGGAAGCTACACCTGAGGTGTAATGTGTATGAAGGTCGATCGGGATCTTAACTGTTTCTTTTAATGCTGTTACAAGCTCTGTAGCTTTGTTTGGAAGGAGAAGACCTGCCATATCTTTGATACAGATGGAATCAGCGCCCATATCTTCAATACGTTTTGCAATGTCTGTCCAGTATTCCAGTGTGTAAGCATCTCCTAATGTATAGGAAAGAGCTACCTGTGCATGAGCCTTCTCTTTGTTTGCAGCGCTTACTGCTGTCTGCAGGTTACGAAGGTCATTGAGACAGTCAAAAATACGGATGATGTCGATTCCGTTTGCAGCAGATTTCTGTACGAAGTATTCTACAACGTCATCTGCGTATGGACGATATCCAAGGATGTTCTGTCCACGGAAGAGCATCTGAAGTTTTGTGTTCTTGAAGCCGTCACGTAATTTACGGAGTCTTTCCCATGGATCTTCATGCAGGAAACGAAGGGATGCATCGAATGTTGCACCACCCCAGCACTCTACTGCGTGATAGCCGACTTTGTCAAGTTTATCTACGATCGGAAGCATCTGTTCTGTGGTCATACGTGTTGCGATCTGGGACTGATGAGCATCACGGAGAATGGTTTCCACAATTTTAACAGGTTTTTTCTCTAATTCTGCCATTATTAAATCTCCTTTATAGTTTGTTCGTTACTGATCATTTTGTTCTCAATAACTCAGCCAATATTACTTCAGGGTTCAGACAGTTGTCATACCCTGTGGCTCTATATCGAATAGCTGTTCCACTGCTTATTGCATCCGCAATAAAAGCAGGGAACTCATTTCATTCAATTATACACCGAAAATAGCCATGAATGTTCCGGCTGCTACGGCTGTACCGATAACACCGGCAACGTTCGGGCCCATTGCGTGCATCAGAAGGAAGTTTGTAGGATCTGCCTCTGCACCCACTTTCTGGGATACACGGGCTGCCATAGGTACTGCGGATACACCTGCGGAACCGATCAGCGGGTTGATCTTTCCATGAGTCAGTTTGCAGAGCAGTTTACCAAGCATACATCCGCCGAATGTACCGATTGCGAATGCAACAAGACCTAAAACTACGATCTTCAGAGTATCTGCGTTTAAGAATGCTTCTGCACTTGTGGAAGCACCTACGGATGTACCCAGAAGGATAACTACGATATACATCAGGGCATTGGAAGCTGTTTCTGTCAGCTGTTTTACAACACCGCACTCTCTGAACAGGTTACCAAGCATGAGCATACCAACCAGCGGAGCTGTTGTAGGCAGGATCAGGCAGACAACGATTGTGATAACGATCGGGAACAGGATCTTCTCCAGTTTGGAAACCGGGCGAAGCTGATCCATTTTGATCTTACGTTCTTTCTCTGTTGTGCAGAGTTTCATGATAGGCGGCTGGATGATCGGAACCAGTGACATATAGGAATATGCTGCCACTGCAATCGGTCCCATCAGTGCAGACTGTCCAAGTTTACCTGCAAGGAAAATGGAAGTCGGGCCGTCAGCACCACCGATGATGGAGATAGCTGCTGCTGCTTTTCCGTTGAATCCAAGGAAGATTGCAAGGAAGTAAGCTGCATAGATACCAAGCTGTGCCGCAGCACCCATCAGGAAGCTGATCGGGTTTGCGATAAGCGGACCGAAGTCTGTCATGGCACCTACACCCATGAAGATCAGGGATGGTAAGATACTCCACTCATCAAGGATGTAGAAATAATGAAGAAGTCCACCTACACCATTGGACATATCTTCCGGGTTTGCCATAATGTCCGGATAGATATTTACAAGCAGCATACCGAATGCGATAGGAACAAGCAGAAGCGGCTCGAATCCTTTCTTGATAGCAAGATAAAGGAATACGCAGGCTACTGCGATCATCAGGTAATTGCCCCATGTCAGATTGAAGAATGCTGTCTGGTGAATCAGGTTGGACAATGTTTCTGTTACATAAGACATTTGACTACCTCCCGTCTTAGTTCATTGTTGCTAAAGTATCTCCGTTTTCTACAGAGGCACCTTCTGCAACATCAATGCTTGCGATAGTACCGTCCTGAGGAGCTACTACAGGGATTTCCATTTTCATGGATTCAAGAATAATTACGCTGTCTCCGGCTTTTACTGCCTGTCCAACGCTTGCTGCTACTTTGACAACTTTACCAGGTACGGAAGCAGTTACTTTTACTGCGCCGGCGCCTGCTGCAGGAGCTGCTGCTTTCGGAGCTGCTGCAGGTGCAGCCTTAGGTGCTGCTTTTGGAGCTGCTGCAGGAGCGGATACGCTTCCTGTTTCTTCAACAGTTACTTCATATGCTGTACCATTTACTGTAATTGTATAGCTTTTCATTTTAAAATCCTCCTAAATAAATGACAATTATCTTCTATTTCTTTTTACTTTACGGATAGAACGAACTACGAAGCCGTCTGTTGTAGTTCCTTCTGCTGCTGCAATGGCTGCTGCGATAACAGCTACCAGCTCTCCGTCATCTGCAAGGTTCTCTTCTGCCTGTGCAGGTGCTGTCTGTGCGATGGCTGCTGCCTCTGCCTCTTTTGCAGCTTTGGCTGCTTTTGCTTCTGCTGCTTTCTTTGCTTCCGGATTCGGAATGAATCTGAACAGAGAGATCAGAAGGCTTAATAAAATCAACATTACGAATACAGTTCCAATACCCATCAGAGTATTAAGACCTGCTCTCTGAAGAGTCTTGCCCATACCATACTGTACATCTACAGACATGGAAGTCGGTGTTCCCTGTGAGTCAAAGACATATACAAAGTTTGCATCTGCTTTCTCAAATTTAAGAGGAACAGTAACTGTGTACTGATCATCTTTGAAAGTTACAGTAGTTTCACCATTGCTGTCCTTCTTTGCGCCAAGTTCATCCTTGGATGTCTGCCAGGACTGCATGGCACTTGTTGTAAAGTCATCTCCTGAACTCATGTAATTCTCGATTTCTTCATCTTTAAGCTGGACAATGGCATCTGTCAGTCCTTCTGCTGTAGTTACCAGTGTGGACTTAACAGTATCATCAACCTTATCTGCGGCAAATACCATAGAGGTGCTGCCGATCACCAGTGCAGCCATTACGAGAAATGTCATGAATACAGAAGTTATTTTTTTGATCATTTTCATATGCGTCACCCCGCTTAGACCGTTCCATGTTTCTTAGACGGACGATCTTCTCTCTTTGTGAACAGCATCTCAAATGCACCGATTACATATTTTCTTGTGTCAGCCGGGCTGATCACAGTGTCAACATAGCCTCTTGCTGCTGCGGAAGCAACACCATTCTGAAGCTCTCTGTACTGAGCAGCTTTTTCATTCAGTTCAGCAGCATCTGCATCTGCATACATGATCTTGGCTGCCAGGGAAGCATCCATCATACCGATCTCTGCGTTATCCCATGCATATACAAGGTCTGCACCGATAGATTTGCTGTTCATTGCCACGTAAGCTGTACCGTAAGCTTTGCCGATGATCACATTTACCTTCGGAACAGTTGCATCTGCGAATGCAGCTACCAGTTCACCTACGGATTTCGCCATCATCTTCTCGCTGCATAAGGTTGCCATGAAGCCTGTTGCGTTTGTAAGTGTAAGTACCGGAATATCAAAAGCGTCGCAGAATTTCACGAAATCTGCTGCTTTTCTTGCGCCTCTTGCAGAGATGCTTCCGTCAAATGTTTCTGTTTTCTTGCCTTCTGCGTCATATACTTCGCTTCTGTTTGCAACAGCACCTACTGTAGCGCCGTTTAAACGGATAAAGCCTGTAACCATGTCTTTTGCATAGTCTGCTTTTGTCTCGAAGAATTCACCGTTGTCAGCGATCTGGGAAAGTGCGATTGCTGTGTCACCTGCACAGTTTGCAAGATCTGCGCATACGCGGTTAAGATCATCTGTACACTCTGTGTAATTGTCTGTGTCTTCATTATTAGAAGGAAGAAGTGATACTAAGGAACGGATCTGGCCAAGAATCTCATCCTCTGTACCAACGCCATCGATCACACCTGTCTCTTTGCTCTGGAAATCAGCTGCTGCTGTGTCGCATTTGTCTGTGTTGTTTCCTTCCAGTGCGTTTGGTGTGTTGACGAACATTTTTCCTTTTTTGGATTCCATGAATGTGAAATCTGTCAGGGACGGGATAACTGCCATACCACCGCCGCATGTTCCGAAGATTGCTGTGATCTGCGGGATCACACCGGATGCCAGTGTCTGTTTCAGATAGATCTGTCCGAAAGCTTCCAGTGCGTCTGTTGCTTCCTGAAGACGGATACCTGCACAGTCAACAAGTCCGATAACCGGAGCGCCTGTTTTCATGGCAAGATCATAAAGTCTTGTGATCTTCTTTGCATGCATTTCACCAACAGTACCGTTTAATACAGATGCATCCTGGCTGTATACATAAACCAGTTTGTCATCGATCACACCATATCCGGTGATAACACCGTCAGATGGTGCCTTGTTTGCAGTCATGTTGAAATCTGTGGATCTGGCTGTTACACCCTGTCCGATTTCGACAAAACTGTTTGCGTCAAGCAAAGAAGTAATTCTTGTGCCTGCTAAGCTTTGTGTTGCATTACTCATTCTTGTTTGCCCTCCATCTTTATGAGAATATTTAAAAGTTAACCCAAAAATTTAGCCGATTTTAATTTTACCTTTTCCGGCAGAAAATTTCAACATTTATTTGTCATTTTCGTTAAAAATATGGCAGAAAAATTTGTCAGGTTTCTCCAAATTTTGTTTTTTTGAGCATTTCTTCCTATTTAATAGAAGGTATTACGGTTATTTTGTATTGTCCCGTATTTCACCCTCTCCCGCAAACCAGTGTGTCGACAAGTTGATTTCTCGAACAATCCTGCGTCTGAATTTCTTATTTCTATCCTGCAAGATTGTTTCAAGAATCAACTTGTCGGCACACCAGAGCGTGTTTGAGGTAACTATACCACTCACTTGTCTGCGAATCCGACTGCACAGGTATAAAAGTCTCAGCGCAGCTCGGTGAAAAATACTATAGCCATACAGGTTCAGCAGGATTTTCCCATGATGTGGATGCAGTTGCGAATGCTTTCATTCAGTACGCGAACAGTGCACGGAAAACCATAGATGTTTTTTATTATATAGCACGAATTATCAATTAGATTTATGGATTATCCCGTTATATAATTAACACATCAAAGAAATTCAGGCCACAACTAAAGCACTGAACAATTATAGATCCAACAGAAAATTTCAGGAGGAAAGACGTAATGAAAAGCAATTACCAGCATATTTTCACACCACTCACAGTAAAAAATATGACTATCAAAAACCGTATCGTTATGATGCCTATGGGAACCAATTACGGGGAACAGAACGGCGAAATGAGTTTTCTTCACATTAATTATTATAAAGAGCGTGCCAAAGGCGGCACAGGTCTGATCATCGTAGAGAATGCAAGCGTAGATTCTCCGCAGGGTTCCAACGGAACTACTCAGCTTCGTATTGACCACGACAACTATCTGCCGCGTCTGTACAAATTCTGTGAAGAGATCCACAAATATGGTACCTGTATTGCGATCCAGATCAACCACGCAGGTGCTTCCGCTGTTTCCGCACGTACAAATATGCAGCCGGTTTCCGCATCTGATGTTCCGTCCAAAGAAGGCGGAGAAATCCCGCGTCCGTTATCAGTGGAAGAAATCCATCACATTGTAAAGAAATACGGCGAGGCTGCAAAGAGAGCCCAGGCTGCAGGTTTTGACGCAGTAGAAATCCATGCGGGACATTCCTATCTGATCAGCCAGTTCCTCTCTCCTCTTACAAACAAACGTACAGATGAGTTCGGCGGATCTGTGGAAAACAGAACACGTTTCTGCCGTATGGTCATTGAGGAAGTAAGAAAACAGGTTGGACCTTTCTTCCCGATCATGCTCCGTCTCAGCGCAGATGAGCTGATGGAAGGCGGCAACACTCTCGAGGACACTCTTGAATATCTGGAATATATTCAGGATGAAGTTGATATCTTCGATGTTTCCTGCGGTTTAAACGGTTCTATCCAGTATCAGATCGATGCCAACTACATGAAAGACGGATGGCGTTCCTATATGCCTAAAGCTGTCAGAGAGAAATTCGGCAAACCATGTATCTCCATGGGAAATATCCGTAACCCGAAGGTTGCTGAGCAGATCCTCGCTGACGGCGATGCAGACCTGATCGGTATGGGACGTGGTCTTATCGCAGAACCTGCATGGGTAAACAAAGTAGCTACAGGCAGAGAATGTGACCTTCGCAAATGTATCTCCTGTAACATCGGATGTGCAGGAAACAGAATCGGCTTTAACCGTCCGATCCGCTGTACTGTAAACCCGGCTGTTCTGGAAGGTGATGTTTATAAGAATCAGAAAGTGAACAAAAACTGTAACGTTGTAGTAATCGGAGGCGGTACTGCCGGACTGGAAGCTGCCTGTACAGCCGCAGAAGTAGGCTGTAATACCTTCCTTCTGGAAAAGGGTGAGACTCTTGGCGGTCTTGCTTCTGTGATCTCTAAGATCCCTGCAAAGAAGCGTCTGGCTGATTTCCCGAACTATCTGATTCACAGAGCAGAGCAGCTTGAGAATCTTTATATCTTCACAAACACAGAAGGAACACCGGAAAATATCCGCAAGTTCCATCCGAACCTGATCGTAAGCTCCACAGGTTCCGCACCACTGCTTCCTCCGATCAGGGGACTTCACGACCGCATTGACAAAGAAGGCAGCAAGGTTGCTTCTATCCTGGGAATGATCAATCACATCAATGACTATCCGGAAGATATGACAGGCAAGAAGGTTGTTGTTGTGGGCGGCGGTGCTGTTGGTCTTGATGTTGTGGAATTCTTTGCAGCAAGAAATGCTGAGATTTCTATTGTGGAGATGATGGATCAGATCGGACGTGACCTGGATCCTGTTACAAAGAATGACATGAAGGACCAGATGAAGAAACATCATGTGGCCCAGCTTACAAAGACAGCTCTTCAGGAAGTAAAAGACAGCTCTTTCCTTGTAAAAGATGCAGAAGGTGAACGTGAGCTTCCATTTGACTACGGATTCGTATGTCTTGGTATGAGAGCTCAGGGACAGCTTTTCGCAGAGCTTTCCGATGCTTTTGTTTCTGATGATGTTGAGATCCTGAACATCGGAGACAGCAAACGTGCAAGAAGAATCATCGACGGAACTCTGGAAGGAAGAAATATCCTTAATACACTGACTCAGATGGGATACCTTCAATAAAAACCTTTACAACAAAATACGAAAGGGGATATTATAATGGCTGAAAGAATTACCGGACATACTGAATTAATCGGTCTGATGGCTTACCCGATCCGTCACTCCAGCTCTCCTGCAATGCAGAATGAGGCTTTTGCAAAACTCGGGTATGACTACGCTTACCTTGCTTTCGAGGTTGGCGCAGATGAGATTGAAGATGCAGTAAAAGCAATCCGTACTCTGAAAATGAGAGGATCCAATGTTTCCATGCCAAACAAAACTCTGGTTGGAAAATACCTGGATGAGCTTTCTCCTGCTGCAGAATTATGCGGTGCAGTTAACACGATCGTAAATGACAACGGTCATCTTACAGGTCATATCACTGACGGTATTGGGTTTATGTCTGCCCTGAAAGATAATGATATTGATGTGATCGGAAAGAAAATGACTATCGTCGGTGCAGGCGGTGCTGCCACTGCCATCGAGATCCAGGCTGCTTTGGACGGCGTTGCCGAGATCACAATCTTTAACCGCAAGGATGAATTCTGGGATCGTGCAGTATCCACAGTAGAGAAGATCAACACCAAGACATCCTGCCATGCAGTTCTTTATGATCTGGCAGATCTTGATAAACTGAAAGCTGAGATGGATGACAGTTTTATCTTTGTCAATGCTACAGGTGTGGGAATGAAACCACTGGAAGGACAGTCCGTTGTTCCGGACAAATCTTACTTCCGTCCTGAGCTGATCGTTATTGATGTTCCTTACTCTCCGCTGGAAACAAAGATGCGTTCCATGGCCAAAGAAGTTGGATGTAAGACTATGAATGGTCTGGGAATGATGTTATTCCAGGGTTCCGCTGCATTTGAGTTATGGACAGGCGAACCAATGCCTATCGAACATATGAAAGAGATTCTTCACATCTCCTATGATGACTGATACCTGATGGTATCTTCAGTATGGATATCTCATATTGTGATGCAGAACAGATCATTTCACTGATCTTTCCGCACATAATATTTGATATATACCGCTTTTCGGCGTACTGCAGGAGATGTACTGATATATTACTCCGCGCAGAATGTACATATCCTGCAGTTTGCTTCAAAAAGCTGTTGATTATGCGGTTATGTTACGGTTATTCTTATAACAGTTCCATAATAATCCGGAACTACTATAATACAATAGAAAATATGAGGATAAACAGATGAACACAGTTCAGGTAAAAAACACTGTGATCGGCGAGGGCAGACCTAAGATCTGCGTTCCCATCGTAGGAAAAACAAAAACAGACATTCTCGAAGAAGCCAAAAAGATCACTACTCTTCCTGTTGATGTAGTTGAGTGGCGTGTAGACTGGTTTGATGATGTCTTTGCTACTGAGAAAGTATTAGAAACCGCTAAAGAGCTTCAGGAAGTTTTAAAGGACATTCCTGTTCTCCTTACATTCCGTACTTCCAAAGAAGGCGGTGAGAAAGAAATTTCTGTAAATGATTATGCTGCTTTAAATATTGCAGCTGCTCAGAGCGGTTATGTAGATTTAATTGATGTAGAAGCATTTACAGGTGATGAAGCTGTTAAGACAATCATCAATGCTGCTCATGAGGCAGGTGTAAAGGTAATTGCTTCCAACCATGATTTCTTTAAGACTCCGGAGAAGGAGGAGATCATCCGACGCCTCTGCATGATGCAGGAGTTGGGTGCTGATATCTCTAAGATTGCAGTAATGCCTACCTGTAAGCAGGATGTTATCACACTGCTGTCTGCCACTCTGGAAATGTCTGAGAAATATGCAGACCGCCCGATCATTACCATGTCCATGGCAGGAACAGGCGTTGTAAGCCGTCTGACAGGTGAGACATTCGGCTCCGCTCTCACTTTCGGTGCTGCTTCCAAAGCTTCTGCTCCGGGACAGGTCGGTGTGCATGAATTAAAACAGGTGCTGGATATCATTCACAGCAGTCTGTGATCTGTTGATGAATGATGTGATATCAGATGTTATTCTTGCCCATAGTCGTCTGGTATCACTCATCTCCGGCAACAAAAGATTGATTTGAATTCGAATAGTTTTGACTCCTTAAAAAATAAGAAGAACAACCCACGGCCGTTCTTCTTATTTTTTTATTTCATTTCTTCTAAATTATTCTCTTGTTCTTTTTTCTCAAGGGGATTCCAGTTGGACAGGAAGATATTCAGTCCGAAGCCAACTGCCAGTGCCCATGCAGATGCCCATGCGGTTCCCTGGGTTGCAAGGACTGCTGCCATAACGCCTGCGATCATCTTGTCTCTGTCGCTCTTGCAGTAATCCATACCAATTCTCGCACATACAAATGCCTGGAACATCAGAGTAATGGAAGAGCCTACTCCGAAGATGGGACGAAAGAAGCTTACTACAGGAATGATCAGCACACTTAAGAATGTGGCCAGTCTGAAAGAAGCCATCCCTCCGAGAAGGGACTTCATAGCTTTCTTTCCTTCTTTGTAACGCATGGATACGGATACAGTCATTCCAACCCATAACGGACCGGAAAGGGGAGGAAATGGTGCAATGATGGACAGGATCAGGTTTCTCAGACCGCTTACCAGATTGGAACGGCTGGAATTGAAATCAATATACTCATCATCTCTTGCCTGACGTGCCTCTGATACAAGGGTCTCTGTAGTGACAAAATCACCAAATGCAATAACATAGCACACCAGCGCCAGCGGCAATGCTTTGATAAACATAGATGCAGGAGGAATCCCTACGCCGAAAATACTCACCTGATCAATGATATCTTTGAACTGAGGAATCTTGATAAAGGTACCAATCTCCAGTCCCGGGGCATCCAGTTCGCCAACCAGAAGTCCTACTACCATTGCGATAAGATAGGGGAAAAGATTTCCATATCTCGCAACAAGATCAAGAAACTTATTTGTTTTTCTCTTCTCCTGATATTTGTCAGAGAAGCTGATCAGGATCAGGAGACCTACACCTGCAACAATAGCCAGAGGATATTTGTGCATATTTCCGTTCTCTCCCAGCTGTCCTGCCATAACTGTAACAGGTGCTGCAAGAAGGATACCGCCTTTGACAGAATTGGGGACTGCATGAACAAATTTATCCGCCAGTCTGGTCACACCCATAAAAATAAATACCAGACCTACCAGCATCTGCAGTGCGATCATAGCCTGTATTCGCTCTTTTCCCATGGGGAAACCTTCCAGAAATACAATAGTCAGCGGCAATGTGGGTGTGATCCACCCCGGTACTACCGGATCGCCAAGCAGGCTGTGAAGCAGATAAAGGAAGGTTTCAATAATTACACAGCTCCACGCCAGCTCATAAGGAAGCCCCAGATATTGCTCCAGATAGGGAACAGCTGCCAGTGCTGTTACGCCCAGGATCAGACCCTGAATGAACTCAACAGATTCTATCTTGTAGTGTATGAATGGAAGTCTTATCTGAAATGGTCCAAAGGGGATGTAGGGCAGTTCATTTTCTCTTCTTTGTGTTCTTGTATGTGCCATACAATTTCTCCTTTTCAGTGAATTGTTAGATTACTTCTATATTTCAGCTTGTATATTCTATCTTTTTGTTAATTTTTAAACAATCCAGATTTTAATAAAATCCAATCCGACCGGAAAAAATCTGAAACTTGTAACGTCCAAACATATCTTCAGTTGGATTGGATTTTAATAATTTTTTATTTCAAGGCGTAGAAAGGAGGCATAGCGGTAGCTACGACACCCGACAACAACGCGAAAATAAGAAATTTAGATGCGAGATTATTCAGGAAATCAACTTGTTGGCACACTGCCTTACTGATTTCTGTTCTTCTTTACAAAGAGGGCGAGCAGGATACCGACGATGGTCACTGCCATGTTCAGAAGAAGAATCATTCTCGGAGCACTGCTTCCGCCAACTTTGGTAATGTACCCTGCAAGGCTTAAGATTGTGTAGTTCGCGATGCTGGATGCGATCATTACCAGTGATGTTGCTGTTCCCTTATTCTCAGGGAAGAACTCTGCTGTGGTGGAAACTGCCAGCTGGAGAACACCGCCTGCACCTGCATATCCGATCACAAAGCCGCCTGCCAGACAAATAAACGGGGCCTGGATAAAGTAACATAGGAGCAGCATGATAGTGGAGATTAACGGATAGATGATCAGGACGTTAATCTCTTTCAGACCTTTTTTGATAAATGCTGCTGTTGCAAGGATGGCAGTTGCAGTTCCCAGGGCATACAGGGACTGGATCTTTGAAGGGTCTGCCATACCATAGGAACGGGCAAGTTCCTGATTACAGTTCAGCCATAACATAAAGGTTGAGGAGCTGGTGAATCCGATCAGAATTGCAGCAATCGCTGCAGGGGAAATCTTGTGTCCGGATTTCTTCTTATCAGCTTTAGCCTGTACTGCCTTCTCTCTCGCCGGAAAAGGGAGGATCAGAATCAGGATTCCGTCAATGAGGATTGCAATACCTGCAACAATAAAGATTGTCTTATATGACATATTTGCAGATGCTACGATTCCGATCAGGAATGGAAGCAGAAACTGGCTCAGGCAGATGGAAAATTTTGTAAACAGGTTGGCTACTGACGGGTTGTTTACATAGATTTCCATACAGGTAGGGCTTACGCAGGTATCGAGGAAAGAGTTCGCGATTCCGCCGATCACTGCAAAGGCATATCCCATTGCCATGGATGTGGAATTTGCCATTCCAAAGAAGTATGCTACATAACAGAGCACACCAATAATTCCGCTCAGTTTTCTTCCGTATTTGTCAGACAGAGGACCGGAGAAAGGAAGGGAAATCAGACGTCCCAGTCCAAGTGCTGCAATTACAGATACTACCATACTTACATCCAGTGTGCCATCGGCCAAGGGATTCGCACCCCAGGCAGCTGCAAACTCCGGTTTGTACTGCCCCAGGATAGAAGCACCGATTCCATGGATGAAATAAGTGAAATATGCTGCAAGGGAGGTGAAAATGAGCATTTTATTTGTTTTCTGTTTCATTTTGGTCTCCTAGGTTATTATTACTTGTTTTCGTTTTCTTCCTGGAATTTCTGGTATTCAGCTGTTGGCATTTCCAGTCCTGTGTAGAGTTTGTAAGCTGCAGCTCCCTGCCATAACAGCATTCCTTTTCCGCCGATTGCAAGCTTGCAGCCTGCTTCTTTGGCTTCTTTTACCATTCTTGTTTCAGCAGGATTGTAAACAACGTCTGCTACTACAAGATCAGGGCGGAACATGGATTTATCTTTGATCAGAGTAAGCTCTTCGTGAGGTTTCATTCCTGCAAGTGTTGCGTTTACGAGGATGTCTGCGTTTGCAACCTCTTCTTTCAGTTTTGCCTCATCTTCCAGATCAAATACAGAAACTTTACAATCCGGTGTTTCTTTGCTCAGTTTCTCTGCTGTGGACTCTGCACGTGCAAAGAATGGGTCTTTCGGATTGAAGATAGAAATGGATTCTGCTCCGTCTAATGCACACTGTACCTGGATTGCTGTTGCAGCACCGCCTGCACCGAGAACTACCATTTTTTTGCCTTTTACGTCAACGCCATGTTCTTTTAAGTTGCGGACAAATCCGATACCATCTGTGATATGTCCTACTAATTTGCCGTCTTCATTAACGATTGTGTTAACTGCACCGATGATTCTTGCTGCAGGTGAAAGCTCATCCATGTGTTTTGCAACTTCGTTCTTGCATGGCATAGTTACGTTTGCGCCTCTCATTTTGAAAAGACGGATTGCATCCAGAGCAGCCGGAACCTGGTCTTCCTTGATGTCAAATGCCATGTAAGCATAGTCAAGGTTATGATGACGGAAGCTGAAGTTATACATTGCCGGTGATCCTGAGTGTCCTACCGGGCTTCCGATAAGTGCCATTAATCCTGTTGTTCCTTTAATTCTCTGTTCCATTTCCTGTTTGCCTCCTGAATTTTTTTGTAAAATCATTTTCAAGCTGCTGTCTGCTGATAATATCATACAGCGTCTCTTAACTGCAACTATAAAACGAATAAATTATAAGATTCGAAATTCGCTGATTTACTGCGTAAATCGCTACTTTCTCATGTTTGGCGGGTCCCAGGTTCAAAAATCTTATCGTGCAAGCACGAACGACTTTTTGAACTTTTGACCCTGATATCATCATAATGTGGAAGCTACCTCATACGCTTCTTTCGTAGCATCAAGTGCTCTTCTTGCGCGGGTGGCATCGCCGATCACATAGGTATCCGGTACGATAGCTTTGATCTCTTCGCCGAATGGGTTGTAGTTTCTGAATCCCATGGAAAGGATGACGGAATCATATCCTCTGGATTCATGTCTCTGTCCGTCTGCTGTCTCGTACTCTACGCCGTCCTCATAGAATTTGCATACCTTTGCACCTGTGATCTCTTTGATCTTGTAATCTTCGAAATCTTTCATCAGGTAAACTCTATGCTCGTGGATCACGTCGGCACCTACAGTGTCTCTGAACTCAATGACTGTTACATCATGGTTCTGCTCACCGAGGAATGCTGCTGTCTCGCATCCCACCATTCCGCCGCCTACAACCAGTACTTTCTTTCCTGCTGCTCTCTTTCCGTCAAGGAGATCAGAGCCATGGATAATTGCAGGATTGTCGATACCTTCGATCGGAAGGATAAGTGTTCTGGAACCGGAAGCAACAATTACGCTGTCTGGTTTCTCTTCCCTGATAAGATCCAGAGTTACTTCCTGATTCATTTTGATTGTTACGCCTGCTTTCTGGCAACGTACGATATAGCTGCGGATCATGTTTGTGATGTCGCCTTTTCCCGGAGGATAAGCAGCAAGACGCATGTTTCCGCCAAGTTTATCACTTGCTTCATAAAGTGTTACCTGATGACCTTTTTCCTGTGCGATAAATGCAGTGCAAAGACCTGCAACACCGCCGCCGATTACCATTACTTTCTTAGCTTTTTCTGCAGGAGCAATGCCCTCAGCTTCATGTCCAAGGAATGGGTTTACAAGACAGCATACAGGGTTTCCTGCATACATGTTTGCCACGCAGCCCTGAAGACATGCGATACATGGGATCATATCCTCCAGTCTTTCTTCCTGCGCTTTTAATGGCATATAAGGATCTGCAAGGCTCTGACGTCCGAATGCAACCAGGTCACAGCGTCCTTCTTTTACCATTAATTCCGCAAACTGCGGTTCTGTATAACGTCCTACTGTGATCACCGGGATAGATACGGCACGTTTGATTTCTTCTACCTGAGAAGCGGAGAAACCGCCGTGTGTCACTGTCGGTGCCCACATAAATTCATCGCGGATGTGAACAGCTCTGGATACATGGATGGCATCCAGTCCGCATCCTTCCAGATATGCAGCGATCGCAGCACTGTCATGCACATCAAGACCGCCCGGTACTTCATCACAGCTGTTGATTCTTGCAAGAACTGCAATTTTTCCTTCTGTCATCTTCTTAACTTCTTCGATGATCAGACGGGAGAAACGCATTCTGTTCTCAAAAGAACCGCCGAATTCATCCAGTCTCTTGTTCGTTCTCGGAGAAAGGAAGGTGCTTACCAGATAGCCGTGTGCCATATGGATCTCAACTGCATCTACGCCTGCTTCCATGGCTCTCTTTGCTGCGAGGCCATAGCCTTTTACCAGTTCATAAACTTCTTCAGTCGTAACTTCCTTTGGTGTATCTCTTCCACAGTCTGACGGAATGCTTGTAGCTGCCTCGATCGGTGCACCTGCGTTCTTTGCATTTCCTTCAGGACCTGCATTCTGAAGCTGTACGGAAACCTTTGCTCCCTCTGCATGACAGGCATCTACTACCTTGTGGAAGCTTTCGATTGTGGAGTCATCATAAAGACATGGCTTGCGGGGGCCGCCCTTTGCGCCTTTATGTACTACTGTTGCTTCGATTGTGATCAGACCGAAGCCGCCTTTTGCTCTTTCACGATAATAAGCTGCGGACTGTTCACTCATGCTTCCGTCTGTGTTTGCAAAGTTGTTTCCCATTGGCGGAACTACGAAGCGGTTCTTTACTGTCATTGGACCGATGTTGATCGGCTGAAACATTGCATTGAATTTCATGTGACCTTCTCCTTTTTTCGAATTCTTTTCTATTAATTATTCATTCTCTATTTTGTGTTCATTCAGAATGCGGATCAGGCAGGCGTGGAGATTTCTGCCTGATCCTTTAATCTGTTGGTTTATCCGTCAGATACTTACTGAAGAACTTCCGGCCATGCTTCCTCAAGCACTTTCTTTGTGTTCTCATATGTATGGTTTGCAACATACTCAAGTCCTTTTGCAAGGATTGCATCGCTGATGACTTCTACACCGATTGCGTTTGGTTTGATTCCTTTTTCTTTTACCATCTTAACGAACGCTGCTGTACATCCGATTCCTGTTCCGGGAGCAAGACGGTCATGCATGGATTCGTCTCTTAAGATTGTTGTTGCATATGGTCTTTCCCATACATCGTTGATCTGGATGGATACGATCTTGTCTGCCGGGATGTCTTCGATCACAGAAAGGTCAACCGGCTGATTTGCTCTTACCCAGTGCCAGGTATCCATGATCAGTTTTGCATTCTCGCAGTCAGCTGCCTTTACAACTGCCCAGCCTTTTTTCATATCCGGTATTCCGCTGTATGGCATTGGTTCAACACCGATGATGTATTTTCCTGCTCTCTGGCATAATTCTCTTAATTTCTGAGCAGTATATTCTACGGAGTAGTTTTCCATCAGACCACAGTTGATCTGTTTTACGTCAAATAATTCACACATATGGAAGCAGAGCTGTTCTTTGTATTTCTGTTCGTAAGATCTGTGTTCTTCTGCCCACTGTACGATGTACTCAACCTCTGTTACTTTCATACCATGTTTGTCCAGAATAGCAAGAATGTCTTTGTCAAAAAGTCCCTCATTCAACGCATCTACATAAGTTTCTGCACGAAGGCCGATTCCTTCGTATCCTGCGTTCTTTGCAGCGATCACTCTGTCTTCAAATTTGCACTGATCTCCCAGTGTCCAGGAACTGATTGTAATTGGAAATTCTTTTGACATCTTTTTGTCCTCCTAATAAAATCGCATAATTTTTCTATTTATTTTGATAATATTTTGTATCTTTTTGATATAAGCATTATATATCTTTGTTAAATATAAAACAAATTAGTTCTATCCTTTAAATTCATAGATTTTTTCAATACATCATGATATAATCTACGTATATGACAAATACAGCGCGGATTATTTGTGCAAGAGTGACTATAATTATAGTTTTCCGAAGCATTAAAGGACTGTGAAAGCCTGCACATAAAATATAGTCACTTATAAAATACTTATCAGAGAAAGGAGTTTTTCTATGAACCTGTATCATCTGCGGTACTTTTCTACGCTGGCTCATATTGAACATTACACAAAAGCCGCTGATATTCTGGCGATCACCCAGCCTTCGCTGAGTTATGCGATCTCCACTCTCGAGGAAGAACTGGGCGTAAAACTGTTTGAAAAAAATGGAAGGAATGTTACTCTTACCAAGTATGGAAAAGTTTTCCTGAATGACGTGGAAGAGGTACTGAACCGTCTGGACTCTTCTGTGAACAGTCTGAAGCTGGCAGGTAAGGGAGAGGGCTGTATTGATGTTGCATTCCTGCGCACTCTGGGAATTGACTTTCTCCCGAAGATCATGAGAGGATTTCTCGCGGCAAATCCAACGAAAAAGATTGATTTTAATCTGTATTGTGACAAAGTTTTAACAGCTGATATTTTAAATGGTTTAAAAGAGAAAAAATATGATCTGGGTTTCTGCTCTATGATTGATAATGAACCACTGATTGAATTTATACCTGTTGCCAGACAGGAACTGGTGGTGATCGTGCCTTCTGACCATCCGCTGGCAGCAAAAGAGGAGGTTTGTCTGGAGGATACTATTCCTTATAAACAAATCATATTTAAGAAAAGAAGTGGTCTGAGACATATTATTGACGGATTGTTTGAGCGCATCGGTCAGAAACCGGATGTTGCCTATGAGATTGATGAAGATCAGGTTGCTGCAGGCTTTGTCTCCAATGGATTTGGTATCTGTGTGGCTCCCAATATTCCTATCCTGCAGTCACTGAATGTAAAGATTCTGCCTCTTGTATCTCCAAGCTGGCAGAGAAACTTCTATATGGCAATGTTAAAGAATGTTTATCATCCGCCTGTTGTGGAGGCTTTTAAGAATTATGTAGTCGAGCAGGCACAGAAGGAATGGGATTATAAGACAAGCTAAATACAACAAGACCGTTTTTATATACAGCGTTGTATCTTTATAGGCACATGTATATAGAAAACGGTCTTTGTTTATGTTATTACCCTCGCTGGATTATGCCTTTTTCCAGTTTGCGAAAATATCAGCGGAGGCTTTCAGAAAATCATAGGAAATTTCTATTTCTTCATCTGTCACTGTTTTATTCTCATCCAAGATCGGCCATGGATCGCATCCTCTGGAGATTTCTCCTACCTGATCCATGGTAAAGGAATTTCCACAATTCTGGCAGACCAGCTTATCGCCTTCCTGTTTATAGTATCCTTTGCCGGAATCATAGCATATCTGACAGGTGTTGAATGCTGTGCGTATGGTTCCTGTGGAATCTTTTACTGCAATCACTTCCATTTCTATGCCGTCTACATCTACCGGGTAAAATTCTGCATTTTCAGACAGTTCATCTGTCGGAATGCTCAGCGCATTGCCAGAAGTTATTTTTGTTACCTCATTTGTCGTATTTTCAGAAGTTTGTGCTGTTGTCGATGTTTCTGCTGCTTTTTCTTTTCCGCATCCCGCAAATGCTGTGAACAGTATCGCTGTTGTCATAAATGCTGCAATTATTTTTTTCATTCTTCTGTCTCCTCATATTAATTATTTTCCACATGGATTTTCCCTGTGATCATTCCCATCCAGCAGGTATAAGTATAAGTTCCTGCCTGTTCAGGTGTGAATTTTATTATGTTTTTTCCCTCTGTAAAAGTATGCTCCAGACCGAAATCCTGCAGAAATATCTTGTAATTACATCCGTTGATGTTGTCTTCTGATGCTTCAATCTCCCACTCTACCGGCTCACCTGCTCTGACAGTGATATCCGGATATTTGCCGGACTGAAGCTGACTGCTGACATATTGTGTTCCGTTCTTTTCAACTGCTGTATCTCCTGTTTTCTGTGAACCTGTGTCTGCCATCCGGGATATCTGCCGAGAATTCAGTCCAGCCAGCGCAGTTCCCTGTGTCACCATTGAAAGCCCCATGACCACAATTAAAATCGAACCCGCCTTCAATACCAGTCCCGTAAAGCGTTTCCCCAAAAAAGCTATCGCAGAGCCAAATCCCAGCATCAGAGGAACTGTACCAATGCTGAAACAAAACATGGAGAATGCACCTGCCAGTAGACTCCCGGATGCCAGCGCTATGATCTGTACAGACTGTAATGGACCGCATGGCATAAGTCCATTGCACAAACCTATAATAAAGGGAGTCTTTCTCTTATTTCCTACCCTTTTATATAAAAGAGGAATTCGAATCCGAAATTTTCGAAGCCATGGAAAAATCCCCAGCATATTAATTCCCATAACAATCATAACAGTTCCTGCTGCCAGTTTCAGGATTCCCTGGATCAGTGATGAGGTCTGCAGATCTGTGCCAAATCCGGCCAGTCCACCTACTGCTCCCAGGATACCGCCGACTACCGTATAGGAAACTACCCGTCCTGCATTGTAAAGAAAAGAATTTCTGAACATGGCTCTTGATATTTCCTCAGATATATCTTTCTGCAATGTCTGGGACAGATTGATACCTCCACACATAGCGATACAATGTACGGAAGTGAGCAGTCCGATCACAAACAGCATTCCATAACTCATCCCCGAATCCGCAAGCGAAGCAGGTACAAGATAGTTCAGAATCCCGAGATACTGTAATATTCCAAACAGTACAACAATCAGCAGGATCTCTGCGATTGACTGTAGTATCTTCTTTTTGCAGGACAGCTTTTCAGAGGTTGCAGAATACCCCATTTTATTTATGATATCCGTGATCTGCCTTAGAGATATCCGATTCGGATTATAGGAAAAAGAGGCTTCACCTGTCTCATAGCTTACAGATATATCTGTCAGAGCCGGCTCTTTTTTTAGTTCATTTTCTATCCTTATCTGGCAGTTTATGCAGGTCATTCCATCAATATATATTCTTGCTTGTTTCATAGTTTGTCCTTTCTTATGACATAAAGAAAACTGTAACCATAGATTTTATATTTCTATCATCACAGTTTTTTGTTATCATATTATTTCGATAGGAATTATATAGTAGTTTTTTACTGTCGTCAACCTTAGAGTACGGAATTTCATAGAATTTTCACTTACATAATGTCCTCCAGGCAACTGCATACTTGCAATTAAAGCAAAGTACTTACTTGATTCAGTTAAACATACGAAAGTATCCGTATAAAAAACAGGGACTACTCTCCATAACTTATCATCAAGCTATGTAAAGCAATCCCCGTTATTGTATTTCTTAATTATTTCTCATCCATAGTACGAAGTCTGTGTACCAGTTCTTCGCAGATTTCCAGTTCGTTCTTGCCGTCTGTCTCGATGATAATGTCTGCTGCCGCCTCGTATTTGGCGCGGCGTTTCTCCATCAGATCTGCGATAAATGGAACAGTCTTATTGTTCTCGATCAGCGGACGGTCATGGTTATTTTTGACGCGGTCAAGGATTGTCTCCGGTTTTGCTGTGAGGAGAACAACACGGCCATTCTTCTTCATCTCTACTACATTGCACTCTCTCATTGGAGTACCACCGCCGCAGGAGATCACAACATTGCTGCGTGACTGCATTTCGATAAGCAGGTTTGTCTCAAGGTCACGGAAATACTGCTCACCGTATGTCTCGAAGATATCGGAAATACTCATTCCCTGTCTCTGGGCAATGATCTGATCCATCTCTACCACATCCATGGCAAATACATTCTTAAGGAAATCAGAAATTGTGGACTTTCCCGCACCCATGAAACCGATCAGCACGATGTTGTAGTTGAAGAGTTTTCTTGCCTGGATCCGTTTACTGTTTGTACGGATACATTCAAATACATCGGAAACCTCGTCCTTATGGCGTCTGCCTTTCATTCTCTTCTCCAGCCATTCTTTCTGTTTCGCTTCCTGCTCAGGCTGTAAAATCTGGAGTCCGTTGGCTTCTTTATATGCCATAATGTCCTCCACGATCCTGTTACGCATGATAAGTGCATCCAGAATGATCTCATCACACTGGCCAAGACTCTCTCTGAGTATTTCTAACTGATTCATATCTCTTTCCTCTGTCTTTCCTATGTCAGCTTGCAACAGACCGCAGATCAGCCACAGGCTGACATAAACTATTCACGAACGGCAATATATGAATGCCGACTGTTAAGATTTATTATATCAATATCGCTTTCGTATAGCAACCCTTTAAACCATTAAATTATTTCATCTGTTCGATAGTTTTTTTCTATGAATTCGACAGACGATTCTATGGCAAGACTCTGATGACGTTTCTTTTATAGCAGTCCCAGTAAATAATGCATTTAAGACAGTTTAGCAGAGTGCGAAAGACAAGGAAGATATCTGCAGGCGTGCTGACGCACGGCAAAGATATCTGACGCAGGATTTCACACTCTGCTGAGCTGGATTAAGATGCATTATTTACTGGGACTGCTATAGGTTCCCATATAAATGTATCTAATGAAAAAAATCATGAAATACTTTTTCAGTGTACCATTTAAAACTGATTTTTTCCACTGATTTCTCCGCATAGACCGGATAAAAATCTATCAGTTTTCCATCCAAGTAATAGGCAATGCGGCCAAGCTTCTCCCCCTTAAGAACCGGTGCACTGACTTTCTGTGGAATTTCTATTTTACAGGTTACAGTTTCCCCTTTTTTCAGAAGGACTTCTTTTTCCCTGTCATATGCGGTTACACTGCATTTACCTCTCAGATAGATTTTCGTTCCTATATCCTGACCATCTTCCACACCGTCTGTTACCAGGATTTTTCCGGTCTGTGGTTCTTTCCAGTAGGTTTCGTACTCATAGTTGTAATCTCCGAAGTCCAGCAGTTTCTCCGTGTCACTCCATTTATAGGTTTTGTGGTTGGGCCACCCACAGCCAAGGAGGCTGACGATAAATGTTTTGCCCTCTTTTTCCCAGGCACATACATAACAGTAGCCTGCCTGGGAAGTATAGCCTGTTTTTCCGGCAAGAACTCCGTCTCTCATGTCAAGAAATGCGTTGGCATTATGTACGGAAAAGGTTCTCTTTCCTGTGATCTCAGAGAATGTATAGTCTCTGGTCTGTGCAATGTGCAGGAATGTTTCGTTTTTAATAGCATAGCGCATGATCAGTGCCAGATCTTTGGCTGTTGTGTGATGTTTTCCGTTCTCATCCTCAGCATCCAGGCCATTGGGTGTGATAAAATACGTATTCTTACATCCTATCTGTTTTGCTTTCCGGTTGAGCATTCTGGCAAAGCCTTCCACGCTTCCCCCGCAGTGTTCTGCAATGGCAACCGCTGTATCATTGTGGCTTTTCAGCATAAGGGAGTACAGAAGATCCTCCAGATAATACTGTTCTCCTTTCTGAAGTCCCAGCTTTACTTCCGGCTGGGATGCCGCATTCTGAGAAACCTGAACATAATCATCCCCCGGAGAGTTCTCCAGTGCCACAATACAGGTAAGCACCTTGGTTGTGCTGGCATTTGCCAGAGGACGCTCCCCGTCCTTTTCATAGAGTACTCTGCCGGACTCTCCGTCCATAAGGACTGCTGATAATGCGTACAGTTCTGCCGGTTCTTCTGCAACAGGTGTCATGTCTACTGTCTGAGGTATTTTGTACTCCGCTCCCCGGGCGGAGGTGTATGTCTGCGTAAACAATAATACCGCCGTCACAACAATGACAGCGGCAATATGTTTCATTCTCATACTCCACCTCACATGCTGGCAATCCATGAATATCACTGTTCATAATTTACGGTTATTCACAGATCTGTTGTTTACAGGATATCTGCAGGATTTTGCTTCACCCTATAAGATAATTTATGCCTGCATGTCCGGAATATGACTGTCACAGTTCCGAAAAATATCGGGATATGCCCATTACCCGTTATAAGTCCGGTCCCATCTTTTGCTCAGATGATAAGCTCCCTCTCTTAAGGTATAAAGTTCTCCCAGATATTCCACAGCTTCAGGAACCGCCTCTCTGTAAAGCCTCTCAAGTTCAGGCATGGGAGCTTTGGCCTGCTCTACTGCTTCGGCAGTCATGAAATGTTCAATGACAGAGCCGATGGACTCTCCTCCCAGTCTCAGAAGTTTCCCCAGAATCCTGCGTTTTCTTCCATGGTCATCACACACCATGAAATTGGTAAGAATTTTCATCATTCTGACAGAAATATAAATGTTTATGGTTTTCACCAGAGGAATGGCCCTGTGGATTACTCTGGCATATTCCATCTTCGGCATGATCCCGCAGGCCGGATAATAATGGTCAGGATCTTTGCCTGTCTCTTCCATAAGCACACGGTCAAATTCCTTCTCCAGAACAATGTGAGGAATGACGCCTTCTGCAGCCATCTTATTTACATAGGGATGGCATGCGGAGTCCAGAATATAATGACAGCCAAATCCAAGAAGATATGCAAAAAGTGCCTCATCATCATTTCTTCTGACCTGCCGCATCCCTTCTTCAAAAAAGGCTCTTGCCTTCTCATGATGCATCTCAATCCCGAACTGGGTGACAGGATTCTTTGAAACCATATAGTAGAACAGGATATCCGGCCCATGTAAACCGATCCTGTACAAGTCCCCATGTCTGCGGATCAGGGCTTTCATATCTGAAGGCAGTCTCTTATATACTTCTTTTCCAAATAAATCATGCGCATATGTGGTTGGCATTAGTTTTTTCTCCTTTATCTTACACATCCAGTTTCAACTGGATTTCTTCCTCTGCCTCTGCCTTAAAGTCCTCTATCTGGACAGGGTCAGGGACAGGCAGGGATTCCAGATCCTGTACGCCGAAGCAGCGCAGAAACTCTTCCGTGGTCCCGAGCAGGATCGGACGTCCGGGGGCATCCAGACGCCCCAGCTCCCTGACCAGACTGTATTCTACCAGCTTGTTGATGGCGTGATCACATTTTACCCCTCGGATCTTCTCGATCTCCGCCTTTGTAACCGGCTGTTTGTATGCAATGATGGATAAGGTTTCCAGCATAACATCTGACAATGCCGGCTTCTGAGGATGCAGGGCAATATTGATCAGATACTGATAATATTCCTTCTTTGTACACATCTGGAAAGAATTCTCCAGCTCTATGATCTGGATGCCTCTGTTCTCTTCCTGATAACGGTCCATCATATTGCGGATGATCCTTCCTGTTGTCTTCTCGTCCACACCGATGGCTCTGGCGATCCGGGGCAGTTCTACGGAACCGCCCATTGCAAAAAGTATTGCTTCTATCGCAGCTTCTGTCTCCTTAATCTTCACTCAGTCTTCCTCATTCCTTTTATTACATATTGATCTCTGTATTCTATGGTTCATCTTCCGCAAATTCTGTAAGATTCTTCCATGTATCCGGGTCTGTCTGTACTTCAACAGAGATATCGTCAAACAGCCCGTCCTGCTCCACATGGATATGTCCCATTTTCATCAGTTCCAGTATGGATAGAAAGGTGACGATCACCTGTACTTTCGAGCACTGACTCTCCAGGAGATTTCGAAAGCTGAATTTCCGATGGGTACGGGCAAAATCTTTGATCTCTATCATCTTATCAGACAGACTGACCTCTTCCTTCTCGATGGTTCCGAATTTGCTTCGGATAGGATCGACCTTGTCTTCCTGCCTGCGGATGATGGACTTGTAGATTGCATTCAGCTTCTCCAGTGTGAGACCTGCCAGAAGTTCCTTTGGATCTACAGGCTCTCTGTACTGCAGTACCTCATCGGGAAGAGTGGGCTCTTTAAAGAATACATTTGCCGCATCGTCCATCTTGTCCTTCAGCTCATAGGACATAAACTTATACGTCTTATATTCCAGAAGTTTCTCCACCAGTTCCGCTCTTGGATCTTCCTCTTCTCCCTCCTCATTGACTTCTTTCGGGAGAAGCATTTTACACTTGATATCCAGCAATGTGGCTGCCATAACCATAAACTCGCTCATAACACCAAGGTCTTCCCGCTCCATGGCATGGATGTATTCCATATACTGATCTGTGATCTCCACGATGGGGATATCATAGATATCTATTTTATTTTTTTCGATAAGGTGCAGTAAGAGATCCAGAGGACCTTCAAATACTTCCAGCTTTACCGGAATTCCCATAGCACAGTCTTTTCCTTTTCAAGTAAATATTTCGCTGCCATACAGTCAGCAGACAGTAACAATATTCTCAGTCATTCGGTTTCAGATCCACCATCAGCAATTCCCTGGGATTATGGATCCTTACAGGTATGGTGTGTTCCCCTGCTCCTGCGCTTACCAGCATATGCTGTTCCTTCCTGTGGAAATCTCCGCAGCAGAACTTCGGAAATGGATGAAGCTGTGGGGAAAGCAGCCCATTGTGCCTGCCAAGTCTTACAATCCCCCCATGATAATGCCCGCTCAGGATCAGATCAGCCCCCCAGTCAAAATAAGTATCTCCATATTTGGGACTGTGGGCCAGAAGAATATTCAGGGAATCGGAAGATGGTTCTCCGATCAGTTCCCTGATTTCCTCTCTTTTAAGCTGTGGAGAAAATGGCTTTTTATAATAGATCAGAGGTACTTCCAGACCATAGACAGTAAGGCTGGTTTTTCCCACCTGCAGACTGCAGGATTCATTATGCAGGATATGGATCCCGGCTGTCTTCAGCTCCTTTTCATATTCCTGATATCGGGCTGCTATACAGTTCTCCTGAGGATCTGTCCTGTACAGCTTATATTCATGGTTTCCCAATGCATAATAAACCGGATACTGCTGAGCAAGACTCCTCAGAAGAGATGATGCAGTCTTTAAAGAAGCAGGATCATTTCTCACGATCATATCACCGGCAATGAGAATCCCATCCGGTCTGTACCGGTGGATCATCTCCAGAAGCTTTCTGTTATCAGGGCCAAATTCCATGCCATGAAGATCTGCGAGCACCGCAAATCTGATGCCTCTCGCATCCTTTATTTTGTTAGAATGGATTGTATAATGTACGGTTTTAAATCTTTTCATGCAAGTTTTCTTTTCCCTTTATGTTCACTTTGTGTCTGACAACGCATTCTGCGGGATATTATTTTCCGAATCCGCAGTTCGGGAATGTACAGACATCACAGTTCAGGCAGAGTCCACCCTCTCCAAGTTGGTTAATCTCTGATAATGTGATCTCATCATCTGCCATCAGTCTCGGCAGAAGCAGATCAAAGATGGTATTCTTTGCATACATAACACATCCCGGAAGCCCAAGGATCGGTATCTGCCTGCCGTCCTTCTCATAATAGGAAACCAGCATCATAGCTCCCGGAAGTACGGGTGCACCGTAGGATACGATGCGGGTTCCTGTTGCTTTGATCGCACCCGGAGTTCTGTCATCCGGATCTACGCTCATTCCACCGCTGCAGACTACCATATCGGCTCCCTCTTCGATAAATTTCAGGATATCGGCTGTTATCTGTTCCATATCATCACCCGGTTTTGTCTGACCGATGACCTCTGATGGAAATTTTGCAAATTTATCTCTCAGTACAGGAGTGAAGGTGTCAGTGATCAGACCTTTCTGCACTTCACTTCCTGTTGTTACGATACCCACCTTTTTCTTCTTATATGGCAGAATGGAAAAGATCGCCTCTGTGCCTGCCACCTCTGCTGCACGATCCATTTTCTCCTTCTCGATCACCAGAGGGATAATTCTGGTTCCTGCCAGTTTGTCGCCCTTCTTTACAGGAAAATCTCCATGGCGGGATGCGATCATCATCTCTCCAAGCGAGTTGACAGCCAGCAGAGCTTCTCTGCGTATCTTAAGCACTCCGTCAATGTCTGCGATCAGCTCGATCTTTCCCTCTTTTATATCAGAACCATGCATGGTGTCCGAATCTCCGGCACAGATCTTATAAAGGATCTCTGCGCCTTCATTCTCATGAAGGATTCCTTCTTTCTTCTCCCACACATATAAATGTTCTTTTCCTACAGAGAGTAACAGAGGAATATCCTCTTCTCTGACAATATGACCTTTCTTAAAAAGCACCCCTTTTTTTACATCTTTGATAATCTGTGTGATGTCATGGCATAAAATGTGCCCTACGGCATCTTCTGTACGGATTTCTTTCATTATATAGTACCTTCCTTTTGTTTTTTATTTCCCTCAATACCCATTTGGATTTTATTATACATCGGATTGCTGTCCTTTGTCAAAAAATTATAAAACTGTCCAAAATACTTTTTGTTCACAGGTTACTGTTCACTCTGTTCTCAGTAACGTTTACAATCTCATGAAGACTTTTTTCAGGCAGTCCGGATATGTGGCTTTTCCTGCATTTTCCCCATAAAGAATCCTCACTCTTCCCAGTTCCTTCCCATCGACGGAATAGATCATCTCCCCTGCCAGGGTGTTCTTTTTCACCGGGGCCTTTACTTCCCTGTGGATCCTCAGCTTTCTTTTTACATTCCCGATATTCTGTCCTGTGGTATCCAGATAGTGGAACTGTTCTTCATAAACCAGGGAAACCGTCTTTTTCTTTCCATTTCTGACCGGGATCTCAGGCAGAGCTTCCATTTTCTTATCTATGTACAGGCTGCATTTTGAAAAGCCATAATTTAACATGGAGGCAGCATCTTTAAATCGCACTTTATAGTCCGGGGCTGCCATCACTACTGCGATCAGAGTAATGTCATTTCTTTTGGCGACTGCGCTGAGACAGTATTTTGCAATACTGGTGCTTCCTGTCTTCAGGCCGACACAGCCCTCATAGCTGCGGATCAGTTTGTTGGTATTGGTAAGTCCGAATTCCTTGGTCCCCTGCCTGGTCACATGGGTGATATTTTCCATCCATATAGAAGAATATTCCAGAATTTTCGGATATTTTGTAATCAGTTCCCTGCTCATGATGGCAATGTCCCTGGCTGTTGTGTAATGATCGGGAGATTCTGTCAGACCACAGCAGTCTTCAAAATGAGTATTTTTCATCCCAAGTCCTTCTGCCCGTTCATTCATGTGGCGGACAAATTCCTGTTCACTGCCGCAGATATGCTCTGCCATTGCTACGCTGGCATCGTTTCCTGATGCGATAACAATGCATTTGATCAGGGTTTCCACTGTCTGGATTTCCCCCTCCTCCAGAAACACCTGAGAACCGCCCATTGACTTTGCATGGGCACTGGTTGTGACTGTGTCGTCCATTTTCAGGCTGCCTTTATCCAGAGCATCAAAGATCAGGATCAGAGTCATGATCTTCGTGATACTGGCAGGGCTTCGTCTGGTATCCGCATCCTTCTGATAAACGACTGTTCCTGTCTGCGCTTCCATTAAGATTCCTGATGGTGCTTCAATAAGATCTGTGGATTCTGCCTGTTTGGTATTGCTTTCCTCAGGCAAAAAGATTCCGGCGGCATAAGCAGGGGTAATGATAGTGCAGACCATGATGATCACAGCGCATATTATGGAGATCCATTTTTTTCGCATATTCTCTCTCCGATCTTCGCGCGGTATATCTCGGGTTTTCTGTGACCTTCGCTCACAAAAAACACCTCGCGGGATATTACCAGTGAACAGTAACGATAAAAAGCACTGAAAACCATAAAAATACGATTTTCAGTGCTCATTTTACATCAGCGGCGCAAATACGCGGAAAATATTCTGCATGATACGCAGCCCTATATTTCTGTTCAGGCAGAATTCCGGTTCTATCTGCCTGCAATATTCCATAGTCTGGATAAAATCATCTTTTATATCCTGTATTACTCTGTTTCTGTAGATCCATACACCATCCTCAAAATGAAGATAAAGACTTCGATAGTCCAGGTTGATGGTTCCCACAACTCCAATCTCATCATCACTCACAAAGGATTTTGCGTGAAGGAAACCGGGCTGATATTCATAAATCTTTACACCGGCTTCCAGAAGCTGTCTGTAATAGGATTGGGTAAGGATAAATACCAGCTTCTTGTCAGGGATTCCCGGCGTCATAATACGCACGTCCACCCCGCTTTTGGCTGCCAGACAGAGGGCAGTCATCATCTCATTATCTATGATCAGATAGGGAGTACAGATATATACATATTTTTTTGCCTTGTTGATAATGTTCAGATATACATCTTCACCGACAACCTCCTCATCCAGAGGTGTATCACAGAATGGCTGGACAAATCCGTCACTCTCAAATTCTCCCTCATGATATCTGTGGGGAAAATAGGCTTCATAATCAATACTTTCTTCAGATCTGCCGATCACCGCCCACATATGGAGAAACATTACCGTCATATTCCAGACAGCTTCCCCTTTGAGCATAACAGCGGTATCCTTCCAGTGTCCGAAACGCGCTTTCTGGTTGATATATTCATCTGCAAGATTGATGCCTCCCGTAAATCCAACCCATCCGTCAATGATACAAAGCTTCCTGTGATCCCGGTTATTCTGGATAATGTTCAGAATGGGACGGAAAGGATTAAATACCTGACATTTGATTCCTTTTTTCTGAAGCTCTTCATAATATTTATGGGGAAGTGTTGTAAGACAGCCAAATCCGTCATAGATCAGGCGCACATCAACGCCCTCCGCAGCTTTCTCTTCCAGAATATTCAGGATCGTCTGCCACATCACCCCATCATTGATAATGAAATATTCAATAAAAATATATTTCTTCGCCTGTTTCAGTTCCCTCACAAGCACCGGAAACATATCATCTCCTACCTGAAAATACTCTGCAGTTGTGTTCTCATGGACCGGAAATCTGGAAACATCCGAAATATATCTGGACTGATTTGAAGCCGAGGGATCCAGAGCCTCCAGCTTCTGCCTCGTCTGTGGCCGATCCCGCAGATACTCCCTGCTCTCCTCAATCCTCTGTTCAAAATGCTGCTGCATGATTGCAGCGATCCTGGAACGTCCAAACACAAAATATAATACCACTCCAAGGATTGGCAGGATCAGGATCAGCATGGTCCAGGCCAGTTTATAGGAAGGATTTATTTCCTTATTCAAAATCCACAATACCAGCACAATACCTATCAGCCTTAATCCGATATCAATGTATCTGGAATACGCAGCCAGACGCAGTACCATCATTAAGATCCATCCGAGCTGGACAAGCATTGCAACCGCAACATAAAAGATTCTGTTGAAAATCAGCTTTGCCAGTTTTTTAAACAGTAAAAGGATCCAGTTTTTCTTTTCTTTAAGTATTTTGTTATTTTCTGCCTTCAAGATTACTTCCTTCCCCTGATTATTGTCCAAATTATGATAAAAATCCCTGACAGAACTGCCAGGGATTTTTGCGCACAATTAATTATATTTACGTTTTCTTGCGGCTTCAGATTTCTTTTTACGACGAACGCTTGGTTTCTCGTAATGCTCTCTTTTGCGGATTTCCTGCTGGATTCCTGCTTTTGCACAGCTTCTCTTGAATCTGCGAAGAGCGCTATCTAAAGTCTCGTTCTCTTTTACGATTACGTTTGACATAGACTCACACCTAACCTCCCTCCAGTTGTAGATTGTGCTAAAATACAACTGTCTGGGTATTTTTTCTTGCACAAGTGATATTATATATCATTGCCTGTGGGTTCGTCAACATCTTTTTGGTTAAATTTTGCAGATTTTTTTAGTTACTATTCACACGCCACTATCCCGCGAGGTGTTTTGGCATGTATATGCCAAAATCCCGAGACATACCGCGCGAATTTATGCGATTAGCATAAATTCTGTGCATCGCAAAGCGTGTTGCTGGTCACAAAGTGAGCAGTAACAATTTTTACTTTATCTGACCTTCAAGGATTCCTGCTGCTGCATCTACGGCTTCCTGAGCTTTGGCAGGGTTCTTTCCGCCGGCCTGAGCCATGTTCGGACGTCCGCCGCCGCCACCGCCTACGATAGCTGCCACTGCTTTGATCAGGTTACCTGCGTGAGCGCCTGCTTTCTGTGCTGCATCAGTAGCCATTGCAAGAAGGTTTACTTTCTCACCGTTTACTGCTGCCAGAAGGACAACACCTTCACCAAGTTTGCCTTTCAGCTGGTCGCCAAGGTCACGAAGTCCGTTCATATCCACTCCGTCTACTTTTGCAGCAAGAAATTTCACACCTTTGACTTCTACTACTTTATCCATAACATCTCCCAGAGCTCCCTGAGCCAGTTTGCTCTTTAAGGATTCGTTCTCACTAGAGAGTGCCTTTACTTCTCCCTGAAGATGTCCGATCTTCTCTACGATCTCTGCAGGATTTGCTTTCAGGGCTTTTGCAGCTTCATGAAGCAGTTCTTCCTGTTTCTTATAGTATTCCAGAACACCATTTCCTGTCAGAGCTTCAATACGGCGCACACCTGCTGCGATACCGGATTCGGAAACGATCTTGAACAGCATGATGTTGCCTGTGTTTGCCACATGAGTACCACCGCAGAGTTCCTTGGAGAAGTCGCCCATGGATACCACACGTACCTTCTGATCATATTTCTCTCCGAACAGAGCCATTGCTCCGGATTTCTTAGCCTCTTCCACATCCATAACATCTGTACGGACTTCAAGACCAGCCTGGATTTCTTTATTAACAAGCGCTTCTACCTGTGCGATCTCATCAGCTGTCATAGCCTGGAAATGAGCAAAGTCGAAACGAAGTCTGTCTGGTGTTACCAGAGAACCCTTCTGTTCTACATGACTTCCAAGAACTGTCTTTAATGCTTTCTGAAGAAGATGTGTTGCACTGTGGTTCTTCTCAGTGTCTCTTCTTGCAGCTTCATCCACTTTCAGGGAAACAGTTTCGCCTGTGGAGATCATACCGGATTCCATATGACCTACATGTCCGAATTTACCGCCGCGAAGCTTGATGGTGTCTTCTACTACGAACTTACCGTTTGCAGTTTCGATCACACCTGTATCTCCGACCTGTCCACCCATAGTTGCGTAGAATGGAGTCTGCTCTGTAAAGACAGTTCCTTTCTGTCCTTCCATCAGGGAGTTTACGATTTCTGTCTCTGTTGTAAGGACTGTTACTTTGGAATCAAAGGTAAGATGATCGTATCCTACGAATTCTGTTGTAACCTTTACATCGATATCATCATATACAGTTGCGTCAGCACCCATATAGTTTGTCACTTCACGTGCAGAACGTGCTTTGTTTCTCTGCTCTTCCATACATTTCTGGAAGCCTGCCTCGTCAATATCATATCCTTTTTCCTCAAGGATCTCTTTTGTAAGATCCATCGGGAATCCGTAAGTATCATATAATTTGAATGCATTTTCGCCGGAAAGTGTTTTCTCTCCTGCTGCTTTCATCTCATCTTCCATCTCTCCAAGGATACGAAGACCCTGGTCAATGGTCTTGTTGAACTGGTTTTCTTCATTTGTGAGAACTTTAAAGATAAATTCTTTCTTCTCTTCCAGCTCCGGATATCCTGCTTTGGAACCATTGATCACTTCTTCACTTAATTTTGCAAGGAAGGTGCCTTCGATTCCAAGAAGACGTCCGTGACGTGCTGCACGACGGATCAGACGGCGGAGTACATAACCGCGGCCTTCGTTTGTAGGCATGATACCGTCGGAGATCATAAATGTTGCAGAACGGATATGGTCTGTGATCAGACGGATGGATACGTCATCATTATAATTCTTCTCGTATTCTTTTCCGGAGATCTTACATACCAGGTTACGCAGTGCGCAGATAGTATCTACATCGAAGATGGAATCTACGTCCTGCACAACAACTGCCAGACGTTCCAGACCCATACCTGTATCAATGTTCTTCTGTTTCAGCGTTGTATAATTTCCGTTTCCATCGTTCTCAAACTGGGTAAATACGTTGTTCCATACTTCCATGTAACGGTCGCAGTCACAGCCTACTGTACAGCCAGGTTTCCCGCAGCCGTATTTCTCTCCACGGTCATAGTAGATTTCTGAACATGGACCACAGGGACCTGCGCCATGCTCCCAGAAGTTATCTTCTTTTCCAAAACGGAAAATTCTGTCAGCAGGGATTCCGATTTCTTTGTTCCAGATGTCAAATGCTTCATCATCTTCCAGATATACGGAAGGATAAAGACGGTTTGCATCCAGTCCTACTACCTCTGTAAGGAATTCCCAGGACCAGTGGATGGCTTCTGTCTTGAAATAGTCACCAAAGGAGAAATTACCAAGCATCTCAAAGAATGTACCGTGACGTGCAGTTTTACCTACATTCTCGATATCACCTGTACGAATACATTTCTGGCAGGTACTTACTCTTGTTCTTGGCGGGATTTCAGCACCTGTAAAATATGGTTTCAGCGGAGCCATACCTGCGTTGATCAGCAGAAGACTCTTATCTCCCTGTGGTACCAGGGAAAAGCTTTTCATTACCAGATGTCCTTTGCTCTCCATGAAGTCGAGGAACATCTGACGAAGTTCGTTTACTCCGTATTTCTTCATAATCTTTTCCTCCTGAAATCGGCGGCACCGGTTCAGCAGTATCCGCCGATATTTCTATAATGAATTTTTTATTTTGCCAGAACTTTATTGAATTTCTTTTTGCCTTTTTTCAGCACTACACCTTCACCTGTAAGTGCATCTTTGGCAACTGTGTATTTCACATCTGTGATCTTCTCACCGTCAATGGAAACACCGCCCTGTTCAATGGCACGACGTCCCTCGGAACGTGTTGGAACCATTCCTGCTTTTACAAGCATGGAGATCAGGTCGATTGTTCCTTCTTCTGAGAAGTCTTCGTCTGCAAGCTCAGTTGTCGGCATGTGTGCTGTATCAGCGCCGCCTGCAAAAAGTGCTCTTGCGCCTTCCTGCGCTTTCTTTGCTTCCTCTTCGCCGTGAACCAGATTTGTCAGCTCGTATGCAAGGATTTCTTTTGCTTTATTCAACTGGCTTCCTTCCCATTTCGCCATCTCATCGATTTCTTCTAACGGAAGGAAGGTAAGGAGACGCATACATTTGATAACATCTGCATCATCCACGTTTCTCCAGTACTGATAGAAATCGAAAGGAGAAGTCTTCTCCGGGTCAAGCCATACAGCACCGGACTGTGTTTTACCCATCTTCTTACCTTCGGAGTTCAGAAGAAGTGTGATCGTCATGGCGTAAGCGTCTTTTCCAAGTTTACGACGGATCAGCTCTGTACCGCCAAGCATATTTGCCCACTGGTCATCACCGCCGAACTGCATGGTGCAGCCGTATTTCTGATACAGCATGTAGAAGTCGTAGCTCTGCATGATCATATAGTTGAACTCAAGGAATGTAAGTCCACGTTCCATACGCTGTTTGTAGCACTCGTGAGAGAGCATACGGTTTACAGAGAAATGTGGTCCAACATCACGAAGTACTTCTACATAATTTAAATTCATCAGCCAGTCTGCATTGTTTACCATTAATGCCTTGCCGTCTGAGAAGTCGATAAAACGCTCCATCTGTTTCTTGAAGCAGTCGATGTTGTGCTGAATGGTCTCCACTGTCATCATCTGACGCATATCAGATCTTCCGGACGGGTCACCGATCATACCGGTTCCGCCGCCTAATAATGCGATTGGTTTATTTCCCGCCATCTGCAGACGTTTCATCAGGCAAAGCGCCATGAAATGTCCTACGTGAAGGCTGTCTGCGGTAGGGTCAAAGCCAATGTAAAATGTGGCTTTTCCATTATTTACCATTTCTTTGATCTCTTCTTCGTCTGTTACCTGGGCAATCAGACCACGGGCTTTCAGCTCGTCCCAAACTGTCATTGTTTGTTTCCTCCTCGTAATAAAATAAAACAACCCGGTTCCTGTCCCTTTAGGACGAGAACCGGGTCCCGCGATACCACCTAAATTCGCAGAAAACTCGCATTCTCTGCCTCAATAAGTAACAAACCATGCCATTGTTATGATAAACAACGTTTCTCTCTGTTACTTAAGCATGTTAACGGATGCCACTCCGCTGCAGCCTACTTACCTTACAATATCTCTGAGGTGTTCGGTGCAGAGCTCCGGGAGGTATTCACATAAGTTCCCCACGCGCCTCTCACCTGCCGGCAGCTCTCTGTCTGTTTTCCCTATGTTACTCTTTCCCATCTGTGCTTTTTTATATCATATATCTGCAAGTATACAAATACAAAATTTATTTGTCAAGGAATTTATAGCAATCCTCTTCATATTTCACCAACTTAAAGCATTAATGTACTCACCCTGAAATCCAGTCCACAAAGAATACATGTCCTTTGTACTGTTCATATTCCAGCTTGCTGAAATTAAGGTTCTGTGCCTTAAATGCTGCCGGAGTCATAAAGAATTTGTAATTGAAATCCTTTGTCTTAAATCCCGGGAGTGTTCTCTTTGTGCCATGATTCACATAGTTACTGAACACTTCCATGGCTGCCTTTGCTGCCGCATAGGCATTGGTCCTGTCCTCAAACTGGCCTTTCAGTCTTTTAAGAAGTGCTCCGTCTGTGACAACCGCATACTGGGTAGGTTTTCCCTGATATACCACATAACGGATCTGTGACGGAAATTCTTTATACTGGTCAATGGTACAGTTTAATACGCAAAGCGCAACTGCCTCCATTCCCACGACTCCCTGATCTCCTGCTTCTGCATCACACACTGCTGCCAGAAGATCCAGATCTGACACCTTTCCGTCTGCAATTCCCGGATGTTCCAGGAACTCTTCTTCCATATAGTAGTATTTATTATTCTTCGCATCAAAGACCTTGACATATTTGCCCTCTACTGTGTAATCATTACCGGAAGTCTTTGTTGCAGCACCGTCAGAATCAAACCTGTATGTAGTTCCGTCAATGGAAGCGATGGTATTTGCCAGCATCACTCCTGATGTATCAAAATAATATTTCTTTCCATCAAGCTCAAGCCAGCCTGTCTTCGCCTTACCATCTGAAGGGTTGAAATAATATTTCTTACTTCCTACGGTTCCGAAACCTTTCTGATAACGGACACCGGTTGATTTTGAAAAATAGTAATAGTCTGAGTCAATTTTCTCCAGACCTGTATACATTATTCCATTTGACGGCTTAAAGTATCTGTAATTTCCGGCACTGCTCTTCACCCAGCCTGTACACATACGTCCATTGGCCTGACTGAAATAGCGTTTCTGTTCTTTTTTGTTCTCCACCCAGCCTTTGGCCATAACGCCGGAACCGCTGTAAAAATAATATTTATATTCATCTGTATCTGTGAGCCAGCCTCTTGTCAGCAGGCCTGTTGTCTCATCAAAATGACGGGTATTTCCATTGGAATCAGTGATAAATCCTGTCACCATATATCCGGCTCCGCTGGTAAAGTATCGGATTGCCTGTCCGCTGGAGTCTTTTACCCAGCCTTTTACCTGAACTCCTGTTTTCTTATTAAAGTAATATTTCTTACCCTTAAGTTCCAGCCAGCCTTTCTGTTTGGAACCGTCTTTGTTTATGTAATAGGTTTTCCCTTTCTGAGTGACAAATCCTGTTTTTGTTGCCGCGGATACACTAAAACAGCCCATTACAAAAACGGTCATCACAAAAAGGAGCAGATACTTTAACAATAGTTTCCCATGTTTCTTCATTCTTATTCTCCGTTTCCTCTCTTTTTATACGTATTGTTTTACGTTTTAATTGGGTTATTGTTGCATTTCTTTCTCAATCATTACAGATTTGTTACGTGGTATATTATATCGGATTCATATATTATTGTCAACTTGTGAAAAGCAACAATTCGCATCGAACTTAAGGTTATTGGTTACTGTGAACATAATGAACAATGATGAAACTGTAACACTTTTTGCGGTTCCACATATGATAGGATTGTAAAGAAAAAAAAACGGAGGATTTAATATGAGCGACTTAGCTGCTACAAATTGCGGATGTGAGGACAGAGGAGGATGCGGATGTGGCTGCGCTAATAACAGCGGATGCGGATGCGACAATGGCTGCGGATGTAATAACGGATGTGGATGTAACAGTGGATGGGGACTTTCAGGCGGAAATAATTCCTGCTGTAATATCCTCTGGATCATCATCCTTCTGTGCCTGTGCGGAAACAATAACTGCGGATGCAGCAATGGCTGCGGCGGATGTGGCAACGGTGACAACTGCTGGATTATTATCGTGCTGCTTCTGTTATGTGGAAACAATGGCTGTGGATGTGGCTGCTGACAATCATTTTCTGTTGGCAGGGGGATCTTTCCCTCTGCCTCTTTATATTTTACAGGATTATAATTTCGTCCTTATTATTCATGCTGCCTGATATTATCCTTATCTTTCATATTCCGGGAATTGATCCTGTCTGTTTTCTTTTCCGGGTACACTGTCTGAACACATTGTTTTTTCTTTTTCACACACTCCAGATCTATCTCATAAAAAGCATTTCCATTTATAATAAGCATTTCTTTCTTTTCTTCTGACTCTGATCCCATATCTGATTCTCCATTTTTTTGCAACTGCAAACGCATGATACCTGCAGCAATTCCATAAAATTTGAGACAGCGTGCAGTAAAGCAGTCTCACAGTTACTTAAATTCTACTTTATTATATGTCAGAATCCTTCTCCCCGTCATATTCTGTTAATAAAAAACATAAAATGGAAGCAGATATTATGAATGAAGAGCAGATTTCACAGACTTTACTGGATCAGATGGTCAGTTCTGACCGCGGACAGATGATAAAAGCCGCCATTCCTTATCTTCCGCCAAAAGGACAGCAGATTCTCTCAGTCTATGAAAAAGCGGTTGAATTTATCAATACGGTTTCTGTTTTCAGCAAAAGAAGTTCCGGCAGCGATCTGTGTGCCATGAGCATGCCGCCCCAGAATCCGGTGGATATCATCAATGATATCCGCAGCTTCTGTTATGGTCCCAGCAGGGATAAATTAGATCAGATGGTAAATATGATGGCTATGGTTCAGATGCTGCAGCTCATGAACCAGCCTGCAGATGGTGAGAAGGAGGATTACCATGAATGATGACTGGCGCAACAACCCGAAGCTTGCAGGTATGGATCGTTCCAAGCTTGATATGCTTCAGAATCTGGCTTCCCAGGGAAGTTCAAAGGGTGCAAATGAGATGCTGCCTTTCCTGATGAGCGCAGCTGCTCAGGGAAAAAAAGGTGGTCTGAAATTTAATGCTGATGAGATTTCTGCGATCATTGAAGTGCTGAAGATGGGAAAATCTCCCGCAGAGGCACAAAAACTTGATAAAGTGGTGAACCTTATGAAAATGATGCGGTGACCAAGTCCCCACTCACTGCTTATTGCTTTTCGCAGACTCCGCAGAAAACTTACCTGATTCGGTTAATATGAATTGCTATGATAACAAAAAGAGTACATTTCATCAACTTTCCGAAATGTACTCTTATGTTCAGTAATGTAACTTGTCACCAATTATTATCTGTCATATTTGCGCAGCCTGTCGCAGATAAATGTCAGTGCCTGTTCAACTGCCTGGTCTCTGATACTTTTTCTGTCGCCCTCAAAGTGAAATTCCCTCACAGTTGTCTTTCCTGCACAGTAACATCCCATAAATACGGTTCCCACCGGTGTTTCCTCTGTTCCACCGCCCGGACCTGCAAGTCCTGTCACAGAGAGACAGACATCGGTTTTGGCTGCTTTCGCACCGCCTTTTGCCATCTGTCCGGCACATTTGGCTGAGACAGCACCTTCTTTCTTCAGTGTACTCTTCTTTACTCCAAGACATTTTCTTTTGGCGCGGTTTGTATATGTGACATAACCACACATAAATACCTCCGAAGCTCCCGGTACATTTACGATGTCCGCTGCTACCGCACCGCCTGTACAGGACTCGGCAAGAGATAGTGTCATTTTCTTTTTTTTCAGGAGTCCTACAACTGTTTCTTCTAATGCTGTTTCCTCTAATGCTGATTCTTCTGATGCTTCCTTTTCTGAAGCCATATTTAAATCCTTCTTTCTAATCCTGCATGGACAGAACACTCCTGTTCTGCCAGATATATGTGATCAGGGAAATAACGGTAAGTGCCAGGGAAAGCCAGATAAATATCTGTTCCAGAATATCAAACACTCCACCCAGATCGATCAGCAGTAAAATGATCATGATCATCTGGGAAACCGTCTTGAATTTGCCCCAGTAGTTTGCCGCGATCACAACACCGTTCTCGGCTGCGATCAGACGGAATCCGCTGATAATAAATTCTCTTCCTATAATAATGATAACAAACCATGCCGGAAGTTTTTCCAGTTCAATAAAGCAGATCATTGCAGAACACACAAGCAGCTTGTCTGCAAGAGGATCCATGAATTTACCAAAGTTTGTCACCAGATTGTATTTTCTGGCAAGCTTTCCGTCAAACCAGTCGGTCACACTTGCAACAACAAAAATAGCAAGTGCTATATAGCGGTTTGCCTCACCGCCCAGGTCTGTAAGCATAAACAGTACAAGAAACGGAACCAGGATCATTCTGGCTACTGTAAGTTTATTCGGTGTATTCATCTGCCAACTCTCCTATCAAATCATATTCCAGTGCACCGGTCACACGTACCTTTGCAAAATCTCCTGTCATCAGGAGTTCTCCTGTCTGCACAAAAATATAACCGTCGACCTTTGGTGCATCTCCGTAAGTTCTGCCAATGTATGCGCTCTCATCTGCAACTTTTCCCTCGATCATCACGAGAAGTTCCTGTCCGATACGGTCAGTTCCCTTATCATAGGAAATCTCCTGCTGAAGCTCCATGATCTCGTCACGTCTGGCCTCTTTGACTTCTTCCGCAACCTGATCAGGCATCGTTGCTGCAGGTGTATCTTCTTCTGGTGAGTAAGTAAATACTCCCAGACGGTCAAATTCCATCTCATCCACAAAGCTCATCAGCTCTTCGTGGTCTTCCTGTGTTTCCCCGGGGAATCCGGAGATCAGAGTGGTACGGAGCACGATGTCAGGGATCTCCCGGCGAAGCTTATTTACAATCTCCACCAGCTCTGCCTGTGTTGTCCTTCTTCCCATTCTCTTTAAGATACGGTCACTTGCATGCTGGATCGGAAGATCCAGATAATGGCAGATCTTCTTCTCCTCTTTCATGGTCTGGATCAGTTCATCGTAAATTTCCTCCGGATAGCAGTAAAGCACGCGGATCCAGCGGATTCCTTTGATCTTGCATAACTCTTTCAGGAGGATATGAAGAGATTTCTTTCCATATATATCAGTTCCATATACGGTTGTCTCCTGTGCGACAAGGATCAGCTCTTTTACGCCTTCCTCTGCCATCTCCTTTGCCTGTGTTACCAGACGTTCCATCGGAACGCTTCGGAATTTACCGCGAAGTTTCGGGATGATACAGTAGGTGCAGTGTTTATCACAGCCTTCTGCTATCTTGAGGTATCCGAAATGTCCGCCTGTTGTGAGAACACGTTTGCCAAGCTTTTCCGGAAGATAATCAATATCTTTAAATTCCTGGAAATGTTTTCCTTCCATTGCTTCACGGATTGCCTTAAGGATGTCTCCGTAGGAAGTTGTGCCAAGTACTGCATCTACTTCCGGTACTTCCTCAATGATCTCATTCTTATAACGCTGTGCCATACATCCTGTGACAACCAGGACTTTACAGCTCCCGGTTTTCTTGTATTCTGCCATCTCAAGGATGGTGTTGACGCTCTCTTCCTTTGCGTCATTGATAAAGCAGCAGGTGTTCACCACAATGGCCTCTGCTTCAGTTTCATCATCTACGATCTCGAACCCGTTACCTGTAAGAAGTCCAAGCATTTCTTCGGAATCTACAAGGTTCTTGTCACAGCCTAATGATACGAATAATAATTTCATAAATTCTCCTATAAGAATGTGCCTGAAAATATACCTCTGTAATTCTCAGACACATCCTTTTGTTTATCTATTGTGTTACCATCAGTTCTTACTCTTCAGTTGTTTCTTCTGCTGTTTCAGCAGTCTCTGTGATTTCAGAAGCCTGTGCTGATTCTTCTGTCTGTGCCTCAGCTGTCTGTTCTGTTCCTTCTTCATCCTCTTCTTCCGGAGCAAGGATCTTTACTTTTCCTTTGTAGAGCTCGTCGATCGCAACTGAGAGAGGTTTCTTGCCTTCCGCACCCTCTACCATTGGTTTGGAACCTGCAATGATCTGGCGTGCACGTTTACTTGCAGCAAGTACAAGGGAATAACGGCTGTTAAGGGACATTGTTGTATCGTCGTCCTCACTGTTTGTATTGATTGCTTCGATTAATTCTGTATAAGACGGATGTATCATGTATTTTCTCCTTTCTTTTAAGCGGTCTGGGCCGCATGTTTATCATTTCTGAAATGCTTTTGTCTGTTTCTGGATATCTGCGATAAATTCTGCATTTCTGGATACTCTGGAATGTTCACTCACAATAATCTGATGAAGATGGTCTACGCATTCCTCTACAGTATCGTTGACAAGAATATAGTCATATTGTCCCATACCTTCTGCCTCTTCACCGGCTCTTGCAAGTCTGTCTGCGATCACCTGTGCGGTTTCTGTTCCTCTGCCTGTGAGACGGCGTTCCAGTTCCTCCACAGTCGGCGGAGTTACAAACACCAGAAGTGCTTCCGGTATTTTCTCTTTGATCTTCATTGCGCCCTGGATTTCGATCTCAAGGATTACATTTCTGCCTGCCTGAAGCTGCTCTTCGACATAAGAGCGTGGAGTACCGTAATAATTTTCCACATACTGGGCATATTCAAGCAATGCATCCTCTTCGATCAGCTTCTCAAATTCATCCCTTGTACGGAAGAAATATTCTCTGCCGTCCTCTTCACCGGGACGGGGTTTTCTGGTTGTTGCGGAGACAGATAATGCATAACCATCATATTTCTCCATGAGGCGTTTCATTACTGTGCCTTTTCCTGCACCGGAAAATCCGGAAACCACTACTAAAATTCCTTTATTCATGGGTCTCTCCCTTATCCTCGTTTTCATATATTTCTGCAAATCTCCGGGCAATGGTCTCAGGCTGAAGTGCGCTGAGCACCAGATAATCGTCGCTTGTGACGATCACTGCTTTTGTCTTTCGCCCCTGAGTTGCATCAATCAGTGACCGGGTTCCCTTTATGCTCTGCACCATTCTTTTTACAGGTGCCGCATCCGGGCTTACCACTGCCACGATTTTCTGTGAATTGACTACATTTCCAAAACCGATATTAATAAGTCTTGCCACGTTTTCTTCCTCTATTCTACGTTCTGGATCTGTTCTCTGACTTTCTCGATCTCTGTTTTCAGATCAATGGCAATGTTGGAGATCTCCAGATCACTTGATTTTGATAAAATCGTGTTTGCTTCTCTGTTCATTTCCTGTGCCATGAAGTCCAGTTTGCGTCCGATGCCTTCTTTCTCTGTTGTGAGCATCTTTTTCATGTTCCTGATGTGGCTGTGAAGGCGGACGGTTTCCTCATCATTGCAGATTTTGTCTGAAAACAGGATGACTTCTGCTGCGATGCGGTTGTCGTCGATCTGTGTGTCTTCCAGCAGCTCGGAAACTTTTGCTTCCAGTTTGGTCCTGTAGGCATTGACTACTTCCGGAGAGCGGGCTTCTACACGTAATACTTTTTCTTCAAGGCTGTCCAGTTTTCCGATAAGGTCTTTCTCAAGATTTCTGCCTTCCAGTATCCTTGTCTGGACAAATTTCTCACATGCCTCGCGAAGGGGCGGTTCCAGAGATTCCCAGAGTGCTTCCTCATCAACAGACTGTTCTTCCATGACAAGTACCTCCGGATAGCGTGACAGGGTGCTGACTTTGATATCGTAGTCAAGGTCAAAGTCCTGCTGCATCTGTTTAAGACAGGTGATGTATTCGGATGCGAGTTCTCTGTTGTATTTGAGAGCTCCGTTGTCCAGGGTGTAGTCTTCGTATGTGATGTATACATCAACTTTGCCTCTCTGGATGTAGGTTTTCATCAGGTTTCTGACTGCGCCTTCCAGGAAGTTGAGTTTTCTGGGCATTTTGATGCTGAGGTCCAGGTATCTGTGGTTGACAGATTTTAGTTCGATTGTTATTTTTCTTTCTTTGGTCACGACTTCTGCCCGGCCGAAACCTGTCATGCTTTTTATCATAGTTTTTCTCTCTTTGTCTGTCTATTAGTGTCGGGGTATGTGTGCCTGTTCTGGTTTACATACAGATTTATTATAGTTCATTATAGAATGGGAGTCAAACATTTTTTCGTTGATGGCGGTAGGAAATGTGTGGTATACTAGCAGAAGGGACGCCGCAGGTGGGACGCAGGAGAAAATAAATAGTTCCGGGCGCGGTTTCGGGGTTTAGTCAACTCTAAGGCTTCGGAAATCTGCTAAAGGCATGAAAAAAACAGCAAAACTCGCTTCGCTCAGACAGGTTGCTGTTTTTTTCATAACGCAGATTCCCGAAGCCTAAGAGTTACTACAACCCCTGCAAATGCGCCCGGAACTATTTATTTTCTCCTGCTGGTGACTGGCTGTGGGAGGTATATGGTATATTTAATTGGAAGGCTTTCAGAAAGGCCTGTTATATTAGAGTTTGTTTGTCAGAAAGGGCTTCGCCTTTCTGACGTAGGTGATGTTTAGATTTTATGTATTACCTGTCAATTATAAAATTGTTATCAGTCATATTGGGGACTGAGATTTTGATTATTGTGAGTATTATTTAAAAAGGAGTGTTTTTATATGGCTTTTGATGGGATTACGATTGCGGCTATGGTGAGGGAGCTGCATTTGAATTTGGATGGAGGACGGTTTAATAAGATCGCTCAGCCGGAGGCGGATGAGCTTTTGATTACGGGGAAGGGGGCGAATGGGCAGTGCAGGCTGCTGCTTTCGGCCAGTGCTTCTCTTCCGCTGATTTATTTTACTTCCAAGAATAAGCCCAGCCCTATGACCGCGCCTAATTTCTGTATGCTGCTGCGTAAGCATATTGGAAGTGCGAGGGTTTCGGATATCAGGCAGCCGGGGATGGAGCGTGTGGTGATGTTTGAGCTGGAGCATCTGAATGAGCTGGGGGATCCCTGTAAGAAGGTTCTTATCATGGAGCTGATGGGCAAGCACAGTAATATTATTTTCTGTGATGATAAGGGGATGATCCTGGATAGTATCAAGCATGTTTCTTCTCATATGAGTTCTGTGCGTGAGGTGCTTCCGGGAAGGGAGTATTTTATTCCGAAGACGCAGGATAAGCTGGATCCGCTGACTGTGAGTGAGGAGGAGTTCTGTGATGTTGTGTGCAGGAAGCCATGTAATGTTTCCAGGGCTGTTTACTCTTCTCTTACTGGAATCAGTCCGGTTGTTGCGGAGGAGATCTGTTTCAGGGCTTCGATCGACGGGAGTGATGCAGCGCAGTCTCTGGATGAGGCGGCGAGGGTGCATTTGTATCATACGTTCCGCAGGCTGATGGATCAGGTTGTGGAGGGGGATTTTTCTCCGAATATTGTTTACCGGGGGGAAGAACCTGTGGAGTATGGTGTGTTTGCGTTCCAGCAGTATGGACCGGAGTATCATTCTGTGGAGTTTGACAGTGTTTCACAGATGCTGGAGACTTATTATGCGACGAAGAATACTCTGACGCGTATCCATCAGAAGTCTTCGGATCTGAGGAGGATCGTGCAGACTGCGCTGGAGCGTAACCGTAAGAAGCTGAGTCTGCAGGAGAAGCAGATGAAGGATACTGCGAAGAAGGAGAAGTATAAGGTTTACGGGGAGCTGATCAATACTTACGGGTATGGGCTGGAGGATGGATGTAAGTCGTTTAAGGCTCTGAATTATTATACCAATGAGGAGATTACCATTCCTCTTGATCCTACTATGACTCCGGCGGAGAATTCCAAGAAGTATTTTGACAAGTATGGAAAGCTGAAGCGTACGGAGGAGGCTCTGACTGAGCAGATTGCAGATACGAGAAGTGAGATTGAGCATCTGGAGTCTGTTTCCAATGCTCTGGATATTGCTCTGGCTGAGAGTGATCTGGCACAGATCAAGGAAGAGCTGATGGAGTATGGGTATATTAAGAAGCATTATGACCGCAGGAAGGGGCAGAAGGCGCAGAGTAAGTCTAAGCCGTTCCATTATGTGACTGAGGATGGGTATGATATTTATGTGGGAAAAAATAATTTCCAGAATGATGAGCTTACCTTTAAGTTTGCCACAGGGAATGACTGGTGGTTTCATGCCAAGAAGATGGCCGGTTCGCATGTGGTCGTGAAGTCTAAGGACGGAGAACTGCCGGATCATATCTTTGAGATTGCGGGACAGCTTGCCGCTTATTATTCCAAAGGACGTACTGCTCCTAAGGTGGAGATTGATTATATCCAGAAGAAGCAGGTGAAAAAGCCTGCAGGGGCGAAGCCCGGATTTGTGGTTTATTATACAAATTATTCGCTGATGGCTGAGCCGTCATTAAAAGGAGTCAGGGAAGTCTGATCATACTGTTGTATAGTTACAAATATTAAAAGAATTGCGGGAGCTGCTTTGCAGCGGAGTAAGTAATTCGTGGATGTCAGGTCAGGGGTGAAATACCTTTTGACCCTGACATTATATAACAATAATTAAGGAGAATTTCTTTTTATGAGTATTTTGAATGTTGAACATCTGACACATGGTTTCGGAGACAGGGCGATTTTTAATGATGTGTCTTTCCGCCTGTTAAAGGGCGAGCATATTGGACTAGTTGGTGCCAACGGGGAAGGTAAATCTACTTTCTTTAATATTGTAACCGGAAAGCTGATGCCGGATGAGGGTAAGATTGAATGGGCAAAGAATGTACGTGTCGGCTATCTGGACCAGCATTCTGTCCTTTCTCAGGGTATGTCCATCCGTGACGTGCTGAAGTCTGCGTTCTCTTATCTCTTTGAGATGGAGGAAAGAATGAATGGGATCTGTGACTCTCTTGGCACTGCTTCTCCTGAGGAGATGGATACTCTGATGGAGGAGCTGGGAACTATTCAGGATACCCTTACCATGCATGATTTCTATGTGATCGATGCGAAGGTGGAGGAAGTTGCCAGAGCCCTGGGACTTCTGGATATCGGACTGGAACGTGATGTTACAGACCTGAGTGGTGGTCAGAGAACCAAGGTTCTGCTTGGCAAGCTACTTCTGGAGAAGCCGGATATCCTGCTTCTGGACGAGCCTACCAACTATCTGGATGAGGAACATATCGAATGGCTGAAGCGTTATCTGCAGGATTATGAGAATGCATTTATCCTTATCTCCCACGATATTCCGTTTCTGAATTCTGTTATCAATCTGGTTTATCATATGGAGAATCAGGAACTGAACCGTTATGTCGGGGATTATGACCATTTCCAGGAAGTGTATGAGGTGAAGAAGGCTCAGCTTGAGGCTGCTTACAGACGCCAGCAGCAGGAAATCAGTGAACTGAAGGATTTCGTCGCAAGAAATAAGGCCAGGGTTTCTACAAGAAATATGGCAATGTCCAGACAGAAGAAGCTGGATAAGATGGATGTGATCGAGCTTGCTGCCGAGAAGCCGAAGCCTGAGTTTCATTTTAAATACGGACGCACTCCGGGGAAATATATTTTCGAAACGAAGGATCTGGTTATTGGTTATAATGAACCTCTTTCCAGACCTGTTACTCTCTCTATGGAAAGAGGAAATAAGATTGCGCTGGTTGGTGCAAACGGTATCGGTAAGACAACTTTACTGAAGAGTATTCTGGGGTTGATCCCGTCTCTGAAGGGTTCCTGCGAACTTGGGGAGAATCTTCAGATTGGATATTTTGAGCAGGAAGTAAAGGGTGATAACAAGACTACCTGTATTGATGAGATCTGGGCGGAGTTCCCGTCTTATACTCAGTATGAGGTGCGGTCTGCTCTCGCCAAATGCGGTCTGACTACCAAGCATATTGAAAGTCAGGTACGTGTACTGAGTGGCGGGGAGCAGGCGAAGGTGCGTCTGTGTAAGCTGGTGAATAAAGAAACGAACATTCTGCTTCTGGACGAGCCTACCAATCATCTGGATGTGGATGCAAAAGAAGCTTTGAAGCAGGCATTGATCGAATATAAAGGAAGCATTCTTCTGATCTGCCATGAACCGGAGTTTTACCGCGATGTGGTTTCTCAGGTATGGGACTGCAGTAAATGGACTACAAAAGTATTATAATAATTGGTACATGAAGGGTTATTACAAATGAGTAAATCAAAAACTGTGGATCTGACTTCCGGTCCGATCCTGAAAACTCTGGCAGAGCTGGCTCTGCCTATCATGATTTCTTCCATGCTGGGAACAGCATACAGTATTATGGATATGGCATGGATCGGACTGCTTGGTGCAAAGGCAGTTGCAGGCGTGGGAGTAGGCGGAATGTATGTCTGGCTCTCCCAGGGGCTTGCATCCCTGTCAAGAATGGGCGGACAGGTAAATACAGCTCAGGCATGCGGGCGCAAAGATTATGACCAGGCACGTTCCTATGCTGCCGGTTCTCTGCAGCTCACTGCACTGTCCGGCATTTTGTTTGCTGCTGTCTGTGTTATTTTCATACAGCCTCTGCTGGGATTTTTTAATCTGACCGACGCAGAAACTTATACTGCTGCCAAATCTTATACATTGATCACCTGTGGACTGATTCTTTTTTCTTATCTGAATCTGACGCTGACAGGACTCTCTACTGCGCAGGGAGATTCCCGCACTCCCCTGCTTGCAAACTTTATCGGGCTTGCAGGAAATATGATCCTGGATCCGCTGCTGATCCTTGGCATCGGACCTTTCCCGAGGCTGGAGGTTGCCGGAGCCGCTATTGCAACAGTAAGTTCACAGATTCTGGTTTTTGTAGTGATGGTTCTGCGTATCCGGCATTCCAGACTGGAGCCAAATGTTTTACAGCATCTGAATCTGCTGTCTGTTTTTCCAAAAGAATATTATGAGCACATCTTCAGAATCGGTTTTCCCACAGCTATACAGGGAAGCATTTACTGTTTCATCTCCATGATTCTGACCCGTATGGTTTCCGGTTATGGTGCTGCCGCTATTGCAACGCAGCGTGTTGGCGGACAGATTGAATCCGTATCCTGGAATACTGCTGATGGTTTTGCTTCAGCACTGAATGCTTTTATTGCCCAAAACTACGGTGCACGAAAAAAAGACCGTATCCGTAAAGGTTACAGTCTGTCATTTCGCGTTCTCACAATTTGGGGCCTGTTTGTCACTGCAGCTTTTGTCTTTCTTCCGGAACCAATTGCCAGGTTATTTTTCCACGAAAAAGAAGCGCTGGATACTGCTGTCAATTATCTGGTCATTATCGGATTCAGTGAAGTCTTTATGTCCATTGAGCTGATGACAGTGGGCGCATTATCAGGGCTTGGACGCACCAGATTATCCAGTACGATCAGTGTGATCCTGACAGGCTCACGAATCCCGCTGGCATTGATCCTGACACATGCGGGAATGGGATTAAATGGTGTATGGTGGGCGCTTACAATCTCTTCTATCGTGAAGGGAATCGTGTTTACACTGACATTCCGGCATATCAGCAGGCGGTTGCCTGAAAAGGTCTAAAGGTCTCTTAATATAGCTGTCAAACTCAAAAGAGGACTGTTCAGAAAAATTTCTGTCAGTCCTCTTTTTACTATTTCTATTATTTCGCAACAAAGTTTACGATCTTGTTCGGTACATAAATCTCTTTGATAAGGTTCTTACCTTCCAGGAAGGAAGCAATTCTCTCGTCTGCTTTGGCAATCTCGAATGCTTTTTCTTTTTCACATCCGTTAGGGATTACGATTGTTCCTCTTACTTTACCGTTTACCTGTACACCGATCTCAACGGTCTTGGCAATTGTTTTGCCTTCATCGTATTTCGGCCATTCGGAAACTGCCAGTAAGCCTTCTCCTCCGATGAATTCCCAGATTTCTTCGCAGATATGCGGTGCGAACGGGCTAAGCAGTTTGATAAAGATGATAAGGTCATCTTTGCTTAAGTGTCCTTCTGCTGTGATCTCATTAATGAGTGTCATCAGGCTGGCGATCGCTGTATTGAATTTCAGGTTCTCGATATCAGAAGAAACTTTTTTGATGGTACGGTGGAGTTTCATCTCCAGTTCATCAGATACGGATTCTTCAGAAAGGATATCTGTCAGCCCTGCAACACGATCCAGGAACTTCTTACAGCCCTTTACAGAGTTCTCGCTCCACGGTGTAGCTGCGCCATAGTCACCCATAAACAGTACATAGGTACGAAGAGTATCTGCACCGTATTCTTCTACAATATCCAGCGGATCAACTACGTTGCCCTTGGATTTACTCATTTTATCTCCGTCCGGTCCGAGGATCAATCCCTGGATGGAACGTTTTGCATATGGTTCCGGTGTATTTACTACGCCAAGATCATACAGGAAATGATGCCAGAATCTGGAGTAGATCATATGTCTGGTAACGTGTTCCATACCACCATTGTACCAGTCAACAGGCATCCAGTATTTCAGTTTGTCCATATCTGCCAGTGCATTTGCATTGTGCGGATCTGTATATCTTAAGAAATACCAGGAAGATCCTGCCCACTGAGGCATAGTATCTGTCTCACGCTTCGCTGCAGCACCGCATTTCGGGCATGTGCAGTTTACGAAAGAATCAATCTTTGCAAGTGGAGACTGTCCGTCTTCACCCGGCTCGAAGTCCTTTACATCCGGCAGGCGCAGCGGAAGTTCGTTCTCCGGAACTGCCACAACACCGCAGTTCGGGCAGTGGATAAGCGGGATTGGCTCACCCCAGTATCTCTGGCGGTTGAATGCCCAGTCTTTCATCTTATACTGAACACCGGCTTTACCGATTCCTTTTTTCTCCAGTTCTTCCAACATACGCTCAATAGAATCTTTCTTCTTTGCATATCCGTTCAGGAAATCGGAGTTTACCATTTCGCCGTCGCCTGTATAGGCTTCTTTGGAAATATCTCCGCCTTTGATAACTTCGATAATGTCGATGCCGAATTTCTTCGCGAAATCATAGTCACGCTGGTCGTGAGCAGGTACTGCCATGATAGCACCTGTACCATATCCCATCATTACATAGTCAGCAATGTAGATCGGGATTTTCTTACCGTTAACCGGGTTGATTCCCTCAAGTCCCTGGATTCTCACACCTGTTTTATCTTTTACAAGCTGAGTTCTCTCAAACTCTGTTTTCTTTGCACACTCATTACGATATGCAGTGATCTCATCCATGTTTGTGATTTTATCTGCATATTTGTCAATGATCGGATGTTCCGGTGCGATTACCATGAATGTTACACCAAACAGAGTATCCGGTCTGGTTGTATAGATTTCAAGTTTCTCATCGATTCCGTCAACATCGAAGTTAACGAAAGCACCTTTTGATTTGCCGATCCAGTGGATCTGCTGCTGTTTTACATTATCCGGATAATCTACATCTTTCAGACCTTCCAGAAGCTTATCTGCATACTGGGTGATCCTTAAATACCATACATCTTTGGATTTCTGAACAACATCGCTGTGGCAGATATCACATTTACCGCCCTGGCTGTCTTCATTGGAAAGGACTACTTTACAGTGCGGGCAGTAGTTAACCAGTGTTCTGTCTCTGAATACAAGACCTTTTTCGAACATTTTCAGGAAAATCCACTGTGTCCATTTGTAGTAGTCTTCATCTGTTGTATCGATCACACGGTTCCAGTCAAAGGAAAATCCAACTTTCTTTAACTGGTTTGAGAATCTCTTGATGTTCTCATCTGTGATGATACGTGGATGTGTTCCGGTCTTTACTGCGTAGTTCTCTGTCGGGAGACCAAATGCATCAAATCCGATCGGGAAAAGTACATTATAGCCTTCCATACGACGTTTTCTGGAAATAACCTCCAGACTGGAATATGCTTTGATATGTCCTACGTGCATACCGGCACCGCTTGGATATGGGAACTCTACCAGACCATAGAATTTAGGTTTGTCACTGTTATCTTTGGCTTCGAAGACTTTGGCTTCTTCCCATTTTGCCTGCCACTTAGGCTCAATCTTTTTAAACAAGTATTTCATCTCTATACTTCCTCCAACATTTTGCTATATCTAAAAATTCATTTTAATTCAATGGCGCCGGTTTGTCAATGTAACGTTTCGCAGTATTGGCTGTTTTTGCGATAAAAATGGGACCTATTTTATAGTTACTACCAGTGAACAGTAAAAACAGGACATCTCACATTTCTGTCAAATGTCCTGTCTTCTTTATTTCTTATATACTTACATCTAATTCATAGCGCTGATATATTTATCTGCTGCCTCTCTGTCGGTAACCGCCAGCCTCTTATTATTCTTCAGCTTTATCCACTTTGCTTGCTCTTGCTTCAATCTCTTTTGCTTGGATATCGTTCGGAGCCTGCTCGTAGCGTGCAAATTCATAGGAGAATTCTCCGCTTCCACCTGTCATAGAACGAAGATCTGTGGAATATCCATAAATCTCAAGCTGTGGAACATCTGCCTCAATAATGGTATTGCCCTGATGATCAGGAGTCATACCAAGAACACGGCCACGACGTTTGTTCAGGTCGCCCATAACATCACCGGTAAATTTATCCGGAACAGTTACTTTCATAGATACGATTGGCTCTAAGAGTACAGGTGATGCATCCATAAAGCCTTTCTTAAATGCAAGAATCGTTGCCATCTTGAATGCCATTTCTGAGGAGTCTACCGGATGATAAGATCCATCATATAAGGTAGCTTTCACACCAACTACAGGATATGCAGCCAGAGGTCCTTTTAATACGCATTCCTGAAGACCTTTCTCAACTGCCGGGAAGTAGTTCTTCGGAACTGCACCACCAACTACAACCTGTTCAAATTCATAAGGTGTCTCCAGATCGCCTGATGGCTCGAAACGCATCTTAACATGTCCATACTGTCCATGTCCACCGGACTGTTTCTTATGTTTACCCTCTACATCTGCATTCTTACGGATCGTCTCGCGGAACGGAACCTTCGGTTTGCTCAGCTCAACATCTACTTTGTAGCGTTCTTTTAATTTATTCATAACGATATCGAGATGCTGATCACCGATACCATAGATAAGGCTCTGACGGTTTGCACTGTCATTTACTACACGAAGTGTCTTGTCTTCACTCATCATCTTCGCAAGTGCCTGGGAAATCTTATCCTCATCACCCTTCTTCACTGCTTTAAATCTCTTGCAGGTATATGGTGTGGAAAGGAGTGCCTTCGGATAAAGAATCGGATTTGCTTTTGTCGCAAGGCTGTCACCAGTCTGTACGCTGTTTAATTTGGCAATTGCACCAATATCACCGGCATGAAGTTCCGGAACCTCGATCGGTTTGGATCCTTCAAGTACATATAATTTATTCAGACGTTCTTCTTCGCCTTTCTCTACGTTTAATAAAGTGTCATCGGATTTGATAACACCGGAGCATACTTTAATAAGAGAATATTTGCCAAGGAACGGGTCTGCAATTGTTTTCCACACATATGCGGATTTCACTTTCGTGAAGTCGTAGTTTGCTTCAAAGATCTCATTTGTCTTCTGAGCGATTCCGTTGCAGGAGCGTTTGTCCGGGCTTGGGAAATATCCGCAGATATCATCCAGTAAGTTGGATACACCGCGAAGATTGATCGGTGAGCCCATGCATACAGGTACGATAGATGCTTCCTGTACGTTCATTGCAAGTGCTGCGGAAACCTCTGTTACTGAGAATGTATCACCTTCAAAATAACGGTCCATGAATTCCTCGCTGGTCTCTGCAACAGATTCCATAAGGATATCGTGATATTTCTCCAGATATTCATCCAGGTATTCAGGAATCGGGCATTCCTCTTTCTTACCTTTATCTATGTACTTACGTCCTGCCTGTTTTACAACATTTACATATCCTACAAATTTGCCGTCTTCACGAATCGGGAAGTGAAGCGGTGCAATCTTCTTGCCGTAGAGTTCAGTGAGCTGTTCTACTACTTTACGGTAGCTGACATCATCTACGTCCATATCTGTGACAAAGATCATTCTCGGAAGTTTATATTTCTCACATAAGTTCCATGCCTTCTGTGTTCCAACCTGAACGCCTGCTTTACCGGAAACTACAATGATCGCTGCATCTGCTGCGCTTACTGCTTCTTCTACTTCGCCTACGAAATCGAAATATCCGGGAGTATCCAGCACATTGATCTTTACCTTATCCCATGGTACCGGAATCAATGTGGTAGAAATGGAAAAATGTCTCTTAATCTCTTCTTTGTCATAATCGCTGACAGTATTTCCGTCTTCTACTCTTCCGAGACGGTTAGTCATTCCTGCTAAGTAAGCCATTGCTTCTGCCAGTGTAGTTTTGCCAGCGCCCCCATGACCTAAAAGGACTACATTTCTAATTCGGTCAGTTCTAAATACATCCATGTTGCGTACCTCCCTGTTTGTCTGTTATGTTATTGCCGCCTGTAACGTCCGCAGCAACGATATGGCTATATATTACTAAATTTTTTTATATTTTTCAAGTATTTTATGAAATTTTAACATCTTTTTTTGTGAACTTCTTGTAAATTGATGAGCATTTTATATATTTTCAGTAATTTTTACGGATTTCGACTGTGAACTTTATCTTAAGTGTACAGCTACTGACTATAGCAATCCTCGTAACCAGCGTGTGATAGACAGAAAAGATACCTTCATATGATACGGCATTCGCTTTGCCACTTTAAATTATTTATGTATAAAAGTGCCGTATGAATTGACTTTTCACATCATATCCTTTAAAATAGTAAATTATGAAATCATGTAACTGTTCCGTATTTTCACAGTTACGAATAATGTTACCTGAAAGGATGCAAAAACCACTATGAAAACTATCGGTTTTATCGGTCTCGGACTGATTGGCGGATCAATTGCCAAGGCCATCCGAAAATACCATGAAAACTACCGACTTCTTGCTTATGATCAGGATCGGGAAACACTTGCTGCAGCAGTAAGCAGCAATATGATCGATGCTGTATGCGAAGAACATGATGAACGTTTCAGGAGCTGCGATTATATTTTCCTGTGTGCTCCTGTAGAATTTAATGTAAAATATCTTGAATATTTCAAAGACAATATCGGTCCTGACACGATCCTCACAGATGTCGGAAGTGTCAAGGGCATTATCCATAAAGAAGTAGAACGTCTTGGAATGGAATCCCGTTTTATCGGAGGTCATCCAATGGCCGGTTCTGAGAAGACCGGATTCGAAGCTTCCAGTGACCGTCTGATTGAGAATGCTTACTATATTATTACTCCGGGCGGTGAAGTTGCACTGGAACGCCTGACAGATTTCACAGAGATGATTTCTTCCCTTGGTGCGATCCCGATGGTCCTTACAAGTGAAGAACACGATTTCATCACTGCCGGAGTCAGCCATCTGCCTCATATTATTGCTTCTGCACTGGTAAATCTTGTCAATATGCTGGACAGCGATCAGGAATACATGAAAACGATTGCAGCCGGAGGTTTCCGTGATATCACACGTATTGCTTCTTCTTCTCCAATTATGTGGGAGCAGATCTGTGTGGAAAATAATCAGAATATCTCCAATGTTCTGGATGACTACATCCGCCTGCTGGTTCAGATCAAATGTTTTGTGGATAACAAGGACTCCAGGAGTCTGTATCAGATGTTTGCAAGTTCCAGGGATTACCGTGATTCTATTGATGTGGTAGACAATGGTCTGCTGAAAAAAGCTTATGTCCTGTATCTTGATATTGCGGATGAGGCCGGCGGTATTGCTACGATTGCCACTATCCTTGCGATGGAGAAGATCAGCATTAAAAATATCGGTATCATTCACAACCGTGAATTCGAGGAAGGTGTCCTCAAAATTGAATTCTACGACGGAATCTCTATGGAAAAGGGTGCCGCACTCCTTAAAAAAAGAAATTATATTGTCTACGAACGCTAAACAGATCACCCTTTGACATTCATTTCAAAAATATTTTGTCAAAAGCAGATTGCTATAAATAGCTGCAGGGAAATACAGAAATATTATAAAAACAGGCAGGAATCAAACATGGAAATAAAAAAACAGACAAACCTCAGAGGAGAACTCACTGTACCCGGAGATAAATCCATTTCCCATCGTGCAGTCATGTTCGGTTCTCTTGCACAGGGTACTACAAAGATCACACATTTTCTTGAGGGAGCTGACTGTCTCTCTACTATCTCCTGTTTCCGGAAAATGGGAATCGATATTGAAAGAAATGCTTCCGAAATCCTCGTTCATGGAAAGGGACTTCACGGACTCAGTGCTCCGTCTGAAACTCTGGATGTGGGAAACAGCGGGACTACCACAAGACTGATCTCCGGAATTCTGGCAGGACAGTCTTTTACCAGCGAATTAAACGGCGACGCTTCCATTCAGTCCCGTCCAATGAAAAGGATTATGACTCCTCTTCTGTCTATGGGCGCTGATATCGTGAGTCTTAGAGGCAATGGATGCGCACCTTTGCGTATTACAGGAAAGCCTTTACATGCCGCTCATTATCAGTCACCGGTTGCTTCCGCACAGGTAAAATCCTGCGTGCTTCTGGCTGGTATGTATGCAGATGGGATCACCAGCGTTACTGAGCCGGTACTTTCCAGAAATCATACAGAAATCATGCTGAATTATTTCGGCGCAAATGTGACTTCCCAGGGAACAACTGCTTCTATTGAACCGGAGCCTGTACTGAACGGACGCGAGATTAAAGTTCCCGGAGATATTTCTTCTGCTGCTTACTTTATCGCAGCAGGGCTTCTTACTCCCGGAAGTGAGATTCTTCTTAAAAATGTAGGCATTAATCCAACCAGAGACGGAATGCTTCGTGTATGCAAGGCTATGGGGGCTGATATTACTCTGCTGAATGCAAGTACAGAGGGTGAGCCTACCGCTGACCTGCTGATCCGCACAAGCAGTCTTCACGGAACCACTGTTGAAGGTGAGATCATCCCCACACTGATCGATGAAATCCCGATGATCGCTGTAATGGCAGCTTTTGCAGAGGGGACTACTGTTATCAGGGACGCACAGGAGCTGAAGGTAAAAGAATCCGACCGTATCGCAGTGGTAACAGAAGGGCTGAAACGCATGGGAGCTGATATTCAGCCGACTGATGACGGAATGATCATCCATGGAGGAAAGCCACTTCATGGTGCCGAGATCAATTCTTATCTTGATCACCGTATTGCCATGTCCTTTGCTGTTGCAGGTACAATTTGTGACGGTACACTTACTATCAAAGATGGGGACTGCGTTAAAATTTCCTATCCGGAATTCTATGAAGATCTGTACTCTCTCGGAAAATAGCAACTGTCATTTATAATTATGCTGCTGTCAACATATCATTTTTTTATGTTTGTTGACAGCAGCATAATTTTTACTGTTCACCTGTAATATCCCGCAAGATGTTTTTTATCCTGCATATCTTTTGTCTTTCTGTACATACTTTTCATAACAAAGCATAATTTGCAATTCCTGTTTACAGTATCTTCATACTCTCTCAGATTGTATTTTTATAGATACTTGAGAAATTTTATCCAAAATAGCCTTTTCTTTTTCCGATAAATCGGTTATAATGTGAATCGTCAGAAGATTGTTATTATTTTAACATTATTCGATTTGTTTTACTATAGCAGGATTTCACACTCTGATGGTCTGGATTAAGATGCATTATTTATGAGGGTTGCTATAAACACTGATATTATAATTTTCACGGTGAGTATACCATACAGGTATACAGCCAGAGAGGAGCTAACATTTATGAAAATCTTATTTTACGGCACAAAAAACTACGACGAAGAATTTTTCGAGAAGCTTCTTCCTTCCTATCCGGGAATTACAATTAAATTTACCGAAGCAAATATTCACGAAGAAACTGCTTCCCTTGCAAAAGGATATGAGGCAATCTGCGCTTTTGTAAACGCTGATCTGAGCACTCCTGTTATCGAAGAGCTGAATGCTCAGGGTGTAAAACTGATTCTTATGCGCTGCGCAGGATATAACAATGTAGATCTGGAAACTGCTCACAAATTCGGAATGAAGGTTCTGCGTGTTCCAGGATATTCTCCGGAAGCTGTGGCTGAGCATGCAATGGCACTTGCGCTGACCGCAAACCGCCACACACATAAAGCATACATCAAATGCCGCGAAAACAACTTCTCTTTAAGTGGTCTGATGGGACTTAATTTCTATCAGAAAACTGCCGGAATCATTGGTACCGGAAAAATTGGCCAGGCAATGGCAAAAATCTGCAAAGGTTTTGGTATGAGAGTTATCGCTTACGATCTTTTCCCGAATAAGAGCCTGGATTATCTGGAATATGTATCTCTGGATGAGCTTCTGGCAACCAGTGATCTCATCAGTCTTCACTGCCCGCTTACAGAAGAAACCAAACACATCATCAATGAAGAAACTATCGCCAAAATGAAAGATGGTGTAATTCTTGTAAACACTTCCCGCGGCGGCCTGATCAAGACAGAGGACCTGATCTCCGGAATCCGTGATCATAAGTTCTTTGCAGTAGGACTGGATGTTTATGAAGAAGAAACTGATTTCGTATTCGAGGATATGTCCGAGCGTATTCTGCAGAGCTCCATTACCCAGCGCCTGCTCTCCTTCCCGAATGTAGTGATGACTTCTCATCAGGGATTCTTTACAAAAGAAGCACTGACTAACATTGCCGAGACTACTCTCGAAAATGCGAAAGCATTTATGGATGGTGAAGAACTGAAGAACGAGGTTTTTTCCTGATAATTACAGAAATATGATCAGGGGGCTGTCGCAATAATAATTCCAGCGACAGCCCCCTTGTGATTATTTTTCAGTTTTCGTTTCTGATTTCGTTGTATCTGCAGAATCTGATGTTTCAGTTTTATCCGCAGATTTTTTTGCAGAAGAATCTGAAGTTTCTGCTTTATCTGTATTTTCCGTTTTATCTGTAGTTTCTGTTGCATCTGTAGTATCTGTAATGTCAGCGGTTTCTTCCTCAGGCTCATCAATCTGTTTCATATCCTCGTCAGAAGTATCTGCATCCATTTCATTCAGCTCTTCTTCTGTCAGCGGTTCAAGATCATCCTGATAAATTTCCTTATTTGTAATATCATCTTCTGACTTCTTCCCACATCCGGCAAGACCGATGGATGCCAGAAGCATTCCTGTAATCATAAAGTATTTTATTTTTTTCATTTTAATCATCCTTTCGTCTGTTCCACATAACACAAATGGTGTTTCATTTTCAGATAATATTTATTCTGCTGTTCTCAATCTGCCTGCCAGATCTTTTATTTCCTGTATGATATCTTCTCTGTCTCTGACCGGCACTTTGTCTGTACGGTTTACATATACAGTCCCCAGACTGTCACAGCTCATCTGACGAAGCAGCATCTCTGCCGTACTTTCCGCTTTTTCTCTGGGTCCGATACTTCCTGCTGTCAGCAGAACTGCTCCTGTTTTCTTCTTAGGAACAGGTTCTTCTTTACGGATATATCTTGCGCTGAAATAGGTCTGCAGTCTGCTCATCACAGCAAGAAGCATTCCCGTAACCTCCTCAAAATATACAGGAGATGCCATAATAATATGGTCACATTCTTCAATGTACGAAAGAACCTCCTGCCATTCATCTTTGACTGCGCATCCTGCATGGTCAAAACACCATCTGCAGTCTATACACGGTCGGATATCTGCCCTGTAGGCATTAACCACCTTAAAATCCCCTCCAAGATTTTCCTGCAGAGTCCGGATCATATATGCAGTTTCACCGTTCTTTCGCGGTGAACCGTTGAATATCAATGTTTTCATCTTTATTTTTCCTCATATTCTTTCCTGAGAAGTGCTACGGCAACTGAATTCGGGTGAAATATCCCGCAAAGTGGGGCGTGCAGATTGCGGGAATGATTTTTCAGACACGCTCTAGGATAACACATCTCATTCTTTGTCTGTAATATTTATGTAACCTTTTGTCATGGTATTATAACAAAAATACGGTTTTATGAAAAGACTTATTTCTTGACGATTCTGTGAATTCTCTATATACTTTGAATATATCCGATAGCAATTACGATTTATTTTTTGTTAATTCTGATCATCTGTTCAGATATTTTAACTGCCCGGTCTCTTTAATATTTTTTTAATACTATATCTCTAATCTATTATAAACGAAAGCGAGAACTATACATATGAGCCTACAATCCAACAAGCGAAGCCAGACGAAATCTTCTTCTGCACGCAGGAAAGACATCTACAAAAAATCAAAATACTATCAGGAAAAAAGGCAAAAATTGCTGATTGCAACAGGTATCGGTATCTTTGTTCTGGTTTTTATACTTATTCTGGCAGGTATCCGCGGATGCAGCAACTATATGAGTTCCAGACAGGCAGCAGCCAAAAAAACTGTTTCCATGAACGCTTCTGAGGACAACAGCCAAAAAGCATCCTCAGATTCTCAGAACACGGATTCCTCCAATGCTACAGTATCTTCTCCTGTTTCTCTGACACTCAGCGTTGTCGGTGACTGCACTCTTGGCACAGATGAAACTTTTGATTATGATACCAGCTTAAATGCTTATTATGAAAATTACGGTGCAGATTATTTCCTGCAGAATGTAAAAGATATTTTTTCCGCAGATGATCTGACTATTGCGAATTTTGAGGGAACACTCACCGATTCTGATGAACGAGAGGACAAAACATTTGCGTTTAAAGCACCTGCATCCTATGCTTCTATTCTGACAGGCGGGTCTGTAGAAGCTGTAAACACCGCTAATAATCACAGTCATGATTACGGTGATCAGAGTTTCGATGATACTCTGGCAGCACTGGATGATGCAGGAATCGTTCATTTCGGATATGATGAAACTGCTGTTATGGATGTAAAGGGAATCAAAGTGGGATTAGTCGGTATCTATGAACTGTACGACCATCTTGAACGCGAGCAGCAGTTAAAAGACAATATTGCAAAAGTAAAGGCAGACGGGGCACAGCTGATCGTAGTGATCTTCCACTGGGGTAATGAAACGGAAACCGTTCCGGACAGCAACCAGACAACACTTGGACGCATCGCGATCGATGAAGGCGCTGATCTTGTATGCGGACATCATCCGCATGTACTTCAGGGCATTGAAACTTATAAAGGCAGAAATATTGTATACAGCCTCGGAAACTTCTGCTTCGGCGGCAACAGTTCTCCAAGTGATATGGACACCATGATCTACCAGCAGACCTTTACTATTGATGCCGATGGGGTAAAAAAAGACAACGTGACCAATATCATTCCCTGCTCCATTTCTTCTGCTGCCTATGATGGATATAATAATTATCAGCCAACTCCGGCAGAAGGTGATGAGGCAACAAGAATCCTTGGAAAAATCAATGAGCGGAGTTCCTGGATTTCTACTGCAGAAGGCAGTACTTTTACTGCAAAATATAACAGTAATAATGACTCCCAGAGCAGTTCTGCAGATACAGCTGCTTCAGATAGCGATATCGTTGATATGAACAGTTCAGCTTCAGATGACACAGACGCAGAGACATACGACGAATCCTATGATACTGATAATTCGGACGCCGAATAAATAGAGCCTTCATTCATCCAAAATCACATCCATACTTCAAAAGAGCTGAAAAATCCAGTTAAGGACTTCTCAGCTCTTTTTTATATTTTTACTATGCTTTTATCAGGCAGATAAAAGCATCCTCTTCGCTACTTGCTCATAACCAGATAATTGATTGATATAATTATTTGGGTGACATTATATGATAATCATAGCATCTCCAAAAGAGAAAAATCTGTACTTTTCCTGCACTGCAGTCTCATAGGCATGCATGATATTCTCCTTGCCTGCCAGCGCAGACACCAACATCACAAGTGTGGATTCCGGCAAGTGGAAGTTTGTGATCAGGGCATCGATCATTTTGAAATGATAGCCCGGATAGATAAAGATTTCTGTCCATCCGCTTCCGGATTTCAGAATTCCATCTTCTCCTGTTGCAGATTCCAGTGTTCTGCAGCTTGTGGTTCCTACTGCTATTACACGTTTACCTGCCTTCTTTGTGTCATTGATCAGCTTTGCCTGATCCTCCTCTACTATGTAGAATTCGGAATGCATATGGTGGCTTTCCACGTCATCTACTTTGACAGGGCGGAAAGTTCCGAGACCTACATGAAGAGTCACATGAGCGATATTGACGCCTTTTTCCTTTACTTTTTCAAGAAGCTCTTTAGTAAAGTGCAATCCTGCTGTCGGTGCTGCTGCGGAGCCTTCGTTCTTTGCATAAACTGTCTGATAACGGTTCTTATCTTTCAGTTTATGTGTAATATAAGGCGGCAGAGGCATTTCGCCAAGCTGATCCAGGATTTCTTCAAAGATTCCTTCATAATGGAACTGGATCAGACGGTTTCCCTCGTCCACCACATCAATGATCTCACCTTTTAAAATACCATTTCCAAATGTGATCTTAGCACCCGGGCGTGCCTTCTTTCCGGGTTTTACCAGACACTCCCAGATATCATTCTCTCTTCGCTTCAGAAGCAGGATCTCGATCAGTGCTCCTGTCTCTTCTTTATGTCCGTATAACCGGGCAGGGATTACCTTTGTATCGTTGATAACCAGGCAGTCTCCCTCTTCCATATAATCCAGAACATCTGTGAAATGGCGATGCTCAATGCTGCCATCTTTTAAAGACAGATGCATCAGTCTGGATGAACTTCTGTCCTCCAGAGGATCCTGAGCGATCAGTTCCTGAGGAAGGTCATAATAAAAATCTGATGTTTTCATTTTATCTGCTCCTCTTCTTCCTTCCACTGTTTCCTTAACTGGCGCACATAGTTCCATTCTTTGTTTGTCAGATCAGCTTTCTTAAGAAGATCCGGGCGTCTTTTTGCCGTGCGGTAAATTGACTGCTCTCTGCGCCACTTTTCTATGTTTGCATGATGACCGGACATAAGAACCTCCGGTACTTTTTTGCCATGCCACTCTTCCGGACGGCTGTACTGCGGATACTCCAGAAGGTTTCCTGCAAAGGATTCTGTCTCACCGGACTCCTGATTGTTCAGTACACCCGGAACCATTCTTGAAATGGAATCCATCATGACCATTGCAGGAAGTTCGCCGCCTGTAAGCACGTAATCTCCGATGGATACGTAATCTGTGACGATTTCCTCCAGAACACGCTCATCAATTCCCTCATAGTGTCCACAAAGGAATACCAGATCCTCTTCCTGCGCCATTTCTCTGGCCATAGCCTGGTTAAATACCTGCCCCTGAGGAGTCAGATATACAACTCTTGGCTTTTTTGCCGTACGGTTTGCAATCGCCTCATAAGCAAGGTAAACCGGTTCTGCCTGCATCAGCATTCCGGCACCGCCGCCATAGGTATAATCATCCACTTTCTGGTGCTTATTGAATGCATAATCACGAATGTTCACTGCCTCCAGTGTGAGGAGACCTTTTGTGATCGCACGTCCGGTAATGCTGGTATTCATGCCATTTTCAATCATCTCCGGAAACAGGGTTAAAACATGAAAATTCATTTATATTAATCCTTTCATCAGATGAATGGTCATTATATTCTTCTCCACATCCACATCAAGGATACATTCCCTGATAGCAGGGAGCAGAATTTCTTCGCCTTTGGCATCCTCTACTACATAGACATCATTAGCGCCTGTTTCCATTACATCTTTCAGAGTTCCAAATTTGCTTCCGTCTTCGAGAACTACATCCATACCGATCAGGTCTGCAATGTAATATTCATCTTCTTCCAGCTCCTGCGCTTCTTCTCTCGGAATCCAGAGTTCTCTTTTTTTATACATCTCTATATCATTAATATTATCAATTCCCCTGAATTTCAGGATTACAAGGTTCTTGAAATACTTAACATTCTCTATTTCAAGCTTTCTTTTCTCTCTGCCTGTGTCAAGCAGAACATATTCCAGATCCAGAAATCTGTCTGCATCTGTGGTAGGATATACTTTTACTTCCCCGCGTATTCCGTGTGTCGTAGTGATCACACCAACTTTTAATAAATCTTCCATCTGCTGACTCCTATAATTTTCATATCATACGTCATTTGCATTCTGCTTTTATGCCTGCTCACAGCGAATGCTGATCCATATTCCAAATCCGCTTAAACCCAAATCAGGAGCCATGGGATGTTCCACAGCTCCTGACCCTTATTTTCATTGCAGAATATCTACAATCACTTTTTTGCTGCTTTTTGAAGAAGCTGCTTTTACCACAGTTCGGATCGCTTTCGCAATTCTTCCCTGCCGTCCGATAACCTTGCCCATGTCAGCAGGTCCGACTTTCAGTTCAACGATGATCGCGTCTTCCTTTTCTGTCTCAGTAACAACTACTTCATCCGGATTTTCAACAAGAGATTTTGCAATTACTTCCACTAATTCTTTCATTACATACCTCCCTGACCCGTCCCCTACGGACGCTGCAGAAATACCTTATCCTGGTATATCTGAATTATTTTTCAATTCCGGCATCTTTGAGGATTTTTGCTACAACATCTGTAGGCTGAGCTCCTGCTGCAAGCCATTTTTTAGCTGCTTCTTCATCAACTGTTACAGCGCTTGGCTCAAGGTTTGGATCGTATGTTCCGATTTCTTCGATACATCTTCCATCACGTTTGCAACGAGAATCTGCAACTACGATTCTATAAAAAGGTGCTTTCTTCTGTCCCATTCTTCTTAATCTGATTTTAACTGCCATTGTTTCTTTTCCTCCATTAAATAAAATATATTGTTTTCTTATGTTATATTACTGTTCAGCTATGAAACAGTAACTTTTATGTCAAAGCGTTATCCGCTTCGCTAACTTCTCAATTACAGTCCGAACGGAAGTTTAAATCCACCACTGCGCTTACCGGCTTTTCCGCCCATAAGACCAGGCATCTGTTTCATCATCTTCTTGCTCTGCTCAAACTGTTTCACCAGACGGTTTACTTCAGAGACATCTACTCCTGCACCTCTGGCAATACGGTTCTTTCTGGAAATGTTCAGGATTGACGGATTGCTTCTCTCCTGAGGTGTCATGGAAAGGATAATTGACTTGGTTCTGTCCATGGCTTTCTCATCGATCATTCCCTCAATATCCTTCATCTTACCGCCCATACCTGGAAGCATATTCAGGATACTGCCGATACCGCCCATCTTGTTCATCTGTTCCATACTGGTAAGGTAATCGTTGAAGTCAAAGTCCATTTTCTTTAACTTCTTCTGCATGTCCTGCGCCTGTTCTTTATCGATGGAAGCTTCTGCTTTCTCGATCAGGCTCATGACATCACCCATACCAAGGATTCTGGAAGCCATACGTTCCGGATAGAACTGCTCCAGATCAGAAAGTTTCTCGCCCATACCTACATACAGAATAGGCTTACCGGTTACTGCCTTGATAGAAAGGGCTGCACCGCCTCGGGTATCACCATCCATCTTGGTAAGAATGACACCGTCGATTCCTACTTTATCAGCAAATGTGCTTGCCACATTTACCGCATCCTGTCCGGTCATCGCATCTACGATGAGGATGGTTGCATCTACCTGAATGTTCGCCTTGATATCTGCAAGTTCCTGCATCATATCTTCATCAACATGAAGACGACCAGCTGTATCAATAAGTACGACATTCTGCTGATTTGCCTTCGCATGCTCTATGGCTGCTTTCGCAATATCCACAGGCTTCTGCTTATCTCCCATGGAAAATACTTCCACGCCCTGTTTCTCGCCGTTGACCTGCAGCTGTGTGATAGCCGCCGGACGGTAAACATCGCAGGCTACTAAAAGAGGTTTCTTACCTTTGGATTTCAGCTTACCTGCAAGCTTCGCAACTGTGGTGGTCTTACCTGCACCCTGCAGACCTGCCATCATGAACACTGTGATCTCATTTCCCGGGCGAAGAGGCAGATCTGTTGTCTCACTTCCCATTAATTTCACAAGTTCATCATTAACAATCTTGATCACCATCTGACCCGGATTCAGACCGCTCATAACGTCCTGTCCGATTGCCTGCTCCTGTACAGATTTAGTAAACTGCTTCACAACCTTAAAGTTTACGTCTGCCTCTAACAGAGCCATCTTTACTTCCTTAAGGGCAAGCTTAACGTCCTCCTCTGTCAGGCGGCCCTTGCTTCGCAACTTCTTAAATACATTCTGCAGTTTATCTGTCAAGCTTTCAAATGCCATATGTTATAACTCCTCTAAAATCTCATTGGAAATATTTACAATTTCATCGGAATGATATTCCCGGGCAAGTACACGGATCTGCTTTACCTGCGCCCGTATATTCAGGAATTTCTCTACAAGATGAAGCTTCTGTTCATACTCTTCAAGGGTCTTGTTGCATCTCTTGATCATATCATGCACACCCTGTCTGCTGATGCCCAGATCCTCTGCGACTTCACTCAGCGAGTAATCCTCCAGCACCACGCTCTCATAAACCTGCTGCTGTCTCTCTGTCAGAAGTTCTCCATAAAAATCATATAAATAACCTTGCTCTACAAACTTCTCCATCTGTAATCACCTTGACTATATTAACCTATTTCCAATGTGCTGTCAAGCATTTTCTCTTGACGAACTAAATTTTATCTTGTTTTGTCTTGTGTTATCCTGCGTAAAATCAACACTTCTCTGATTTGCCATCCTTTTGTCTTACTCCGTCTTGTGTCGTCTTTGTCACAAAATTTGTCACAGAAATTGTCACAAAAAGGCCAGAAAAAAAGGCGCCATTACAGCACCTTTATCGTCTTTATCACCTCTTCCTGTTTTCGCTTTTTCTCCTCTGTCAGATGTGCATAAGTGTCAATTGTCACAGATGTTGATGCATGCCCCAGAATCTCACTGACAGCCTTAACATCAGCTCCGGCAGAATATGCCAATGTGGTATATGTATGTCTTGCCATGTGAGGACAAAAGTTTTCAAGCTTCTCTTTTCCATTTTCCTCTGCTTCTTCGTTGTATGATTCTATGATTCGGTTAATCAGATTTAAGAATCCAGGTTCATTCCAGACACGTCCAACAGAATTTGCAAATACAATGTCTGATACCTGTCTCCTGATGTTTCCGGAATCATCTACATAAGGAATTGACATCGTAGGACCTGCATTCCTCATTTTTTCTTTCAGAAGCATTTTTCGTACCTCATTATTCATCGGAATCGTTCTGACTGATGTTCTGCTTTTCGGAGAAGCCAACGCCATAGTAAAGCCGAAGTCTTTTTTCCGGTAACGGTTGACCGTCTTATCAATGGTAAGCATATTATTTTTAAAATCTACGTTATCCCATGTAAGCCCGGCAAGCTCTCCTATCCTTACTCCTGTATTAAATAAGAAAATAAATTCTGGATAAGCATAAGAATACTGAGGACTTGTCTTTACATAATCCATAAACAGCTTTATCTGATCTGATTCTATTGCTGTACGTTTCTTTGCTCCTGTCTGAGGTATCTGGAGATTTCTGGCCGGATTCTTCAGTATCACATCTTCATCCACTGCACATTCAAATACTGCATTTAAACAGCTTTTTAAATTCGTCATGGTAGAAGTTTTCTTTCCATCCTTAATCATTCCATTGACGATTTTCTGGCAGTCCACCTTTTCAATCTTACAGATTGGCTTCTTGCCTATTGTTTTTCTAATATATGTATTGTAATAGGATTTATAGTTGATGCAGGTTGTTGCCTTGCGCCCGCTCTTGGCAAATGTCTCAAACCAGTAATCAAAATACTGATTTAATGTCTCTTTTGCTTTCTTTGTATTGAACCTTGCCCCTTTATCAATCTTACATAATAAATCATTCTCCTGTTTACGGAGATCTGCCAGACTGGCAGTTGTAATTGTTACACGCTCTCCGTCAACCATCTTACGGAACATATATCGCTGATTCTTTTCATCGTAGTATTCGCCTACACGGAGGTTTCTACCCTTAATGTCTTTTCTCGCCATAGCAATTCCTCTCTTATATTAAGGTAGGGCAGCAGTCCGCCGCCCTTGGTTGTCTTATTTAATTCCCAGAAAGCTACACACAAATCTGAAAATTGTATACGTTTGGTCGTGATCTGCTTTCTCTAACATCTCTATGATTTTCTTTTTGTAGTCCATATCAATATCCCCTGTTTCTTAATACTCTGGCAATGAATCTATAGAAAAACTCAAGCAAACTATCATCATTTATTTTCTGCAGTATCTCAACAGTTTCTTTCTTATAATCCATCCTGCGCCTCCTCATCGTTATCCTAACAATGTTTTCATAAATACATATATTGACCGTAACCAACAAATATTGTCTATCTTTTCCAGCATCTCAATAATCTCTTTCTTGTAATCCACTTTATTCCTCCCTCAAGTAAAGGTACTCCAGTAATTTGTATACTCTGTTTAATGTCTGCTCTGTTTTAACTTTTTCCAATAAAGCAATTATTCTTTCTTTGTAGTCCATGCCTCTACCTCTTACATTTTTGTTTTCAAGTATTTAAAAAGTATCATATAAACAAATCTGAGCTTCCCAGTATTTTGTTCCTCTTCTACCATTTCAATAATCATTTTTTTGTAATCCATACCCAGCCTCACTTCATTAGTCCATTTGTAAAAGCATCTATACATTTAAGATGTCTTAAATTGTCTATCATACCAAGTTTCATAATAATAAAATATCTCTCCCAGTCTTCCTCACTCAAAGTAGAAGCTTGATCTGATACCACCATCTGAAAGAGTTTCACCAATTCAAAAGTTTGCTGCAATGATCTTCTATCTTTATTGGTCTGAACAACATCCATGATTGCCTTTCTGCAAGGAACCTGAGTTAATTTACACTTCTCCATCGTTTTCTGCCTCCTGCTCCTTTTTAATCTGGTATTCATAAGATGTTCTTACACATCCCCAAATCATATCCAAGCTTCTGATATTATCCAATTTCAAAATATAACTGATAATATCTGATTGTCTGGACAGTACCATATTATAATCATGGCACACATTCCAATTTTCTTCCCAGACTTTTGCATTTCCCTTTGCTTCCTCTAACTGCTTTTTAAGGTCTGCAATAATCTCTACAGCAAGGCCTACACTCCCCAACTCTAATTCCTGTACAGGAACACCTGATACCTCTATTGTTACTGGTTCTTCTGTTGCACTCTCTGTTTTCGCTTTGTCACTCATGCTCATTCTCCTTTTCTAATGTCTTCATGTAATCATACAGTTTTGCTGATATAAAACCGCTGATAAAGATTGTAAGAACATCCATTACTGATATCATTCTCGTCTGTTCTCCTTATTTCGTTGCATTGAGGGGAATGAGTGTGTTATAATACGCACAACCCCTCAATTTGATGAATCGTCGGGTTACCTTGCCCCTATCAGAGGACCAGTCTGGTAAGGGCTTTTTTATTAAATTGCTTCTACCTGAGACTTTCCAAAGAAACTTGCCTTATACTCAGCACCATCTCCCCGACTTCCCCAGATCAGCGAGCATCCAAATAATGCCTTGGAACCATGAACCACTTTATATCCCAGTTCTTTCCATTTGGCAAAGGTATTTGTCTCTTCGATGATTCCTGCTGCCTGCTTCGCGTTTTCAATACGCTTCGCATTGATTTCCTCAGCCTTTGCGCTTAACCATGCTCTATGAAGAGCTTCTGCGAAGTGGATGTCCTTTGTCTTGCGGTAAATTTTCCATGCTTTCAACATAATCTTTGATAAGTTGTACTTCATGTTCTTATTCCTCCTTTTATTGGGATTCCCAACAGCCCCGGCAGGCTTTAAACGTCTAGCGTTCTACTCAGTGCATCTCAATCTCTCTTATCCTGTTTCCCGGTGTTATGTCGCCGTCTTGCTTTCCCTTTCGGTACTCCCATCAACTTTCGCTGTTGTTCTGTTCCCTTGAACTGATTATATTATATAGGATATGTACATATCTATCAATTGACATTATCGCCAAATATGTACATATCTTTTTCATTAATTTGTATATGTACATATCTTGAAATATATGCTATAATCTAAGAAAATAGGGAAAGTATGTCTTTTATTTATTCCCTTTCCCAGAAAAGAGGTTATTAATGGCTATCAGCGACAAAAGAAAAGAAAGTATGTATAACTATGCAAAAAAAAATCTTAAACGTATTCCTTTAGATGTCCAAAAAGAAAAATACGAAGAAATCAAAGCAGCTGCAGAATCTGCCGGCGAAAGCGTAAATGGTTACATTAAAAAAGCAGTCGATGAACGGATGGAACGCGATAACATATAATCACTATTATTCACGAAAGGATGTGCATTCATGGCAAAACGTCTTTATACCTATGACGATATTATGAATCTGCCTGATTTTATCCGGGTAGAATTGATTGACGGTGTAATTTGCACCGATGACTGGACAAATCTGGAGATTGACGAGGAAGTCTTTCAGAATCCACCATCTGAGGATCATCATGTTACCTATCGCCTTTCCATCGTAAAAAAATAAAACAATACCTGATATTTACTATTCCATTTGCATAGGAGGATTCTATGAGCCTTTTTAATAAAATTAAAAGTGTTTTCAATTCATCATCCGACGATGTTCCTGATGCTCAAACCATCTATTTCAAAAATGGAGAGATGTACAAAGTATATCCCACCGATAAAGAAAGTTGGTACGATGCCAGATATCTGGTTTCAGATGGAGTAAAATATGATCTGGAGAATCTGGATGATTTAAAGCGCATTCCTGTACCAAAATTCCCGGCACATCAAAATATAATGGAGGGATATGGCGTTACTGGAAATTTAGATTATGTTTTAAGAATGAAAGCTGGAAGCTTTTATAATCGCAAAGATAAAATAATGTGTTCTGCCTGTTTATGGAAATGCACCGAATTAATGCTCGCCCATCCTTTGTCTTGGGAGGAAAGTCATTTTTACCGGATAGTACAATGGCACGTAGAAATGGGAATGTTTGACGAAGCTGACAAGGCTGAGAAATATATATATTCCGTACTTGATTATGATGCAAACTATCAGCAATTGATCAATCACATAAAAGATAATCCTGAATACATAAAACAGCAGGAGGCATTTCATAAGAAAAATTTGATGCGTAAAGAATACTATCATATTTTTTATGAATTACCTGAACTGGCTCCCAAATCTTTTAGTGCTTATAGCAGAATGAAAAATGCTCAAACAAAAAATTTTCTCAAACTTAAAGATCAAGCAATAAAACATGGGATTTCGATAAGCTAGAACTGAATACAGTATATTTATCCAGGCAGCCAGTAGAGCGGCTGTGGTTCCCCTGATCCTGAGCCTTGACAGGAGGGGATGCTTATGAGCGATTACGAGATATTTATGATAATCCTGACAACAGCCAGCTTAATTGTATCTATCCTTACATACACACATAAGAAATAGCCGCCCTGCTCTCTGGTAAAGAATAGGCGGCTACGTCTTAAACATATATCTTGCCAGGACGGGGAACCTTGACTTCCCTTACTGGCTGTCTTGATAAGTATATTATATGCCAGCTTCAGGAATTTGTCAATTTACTATAAACTGCTGCCTTATTCATTCTTCAATATGTTCATCAGTTTTATTTTTCTTTTTTAACGCTTCTTTTCCCCTCCAAACATGTCCCGTTACCTCGTAGACTTTTCGTGGTGATACGATGTATGTGATTCGGCTACCACCGGAAAGGCTTTTAGCTGGCTTGTTGTTCTGAATAGCTACGCCAACTGGGAGCCATCCATACACAATTCCTGCTCTAACAGATGAAACAGGGATTCCTGTCATTTTGCTTACATCTTCTACGGTTATTCTTTCATTTGAGAACTCCGGCATCTGCGGTATTCCTGAGATGATTCTCGCCACTTCTGCGGCGAATTTATGTATTTCTGCGTTTTCTTTGATGTAGTCGTCAACTGCACTCATATTTTGCCTCTCCTTTCTATACTGCTTCTAAATACGCCAGGTCTTTCACCGTCTCAAGACGTTCCTTGCAGTCTTTATATATTTCCTTATAGTGTTTCCCTTTCATGATTCCCATATCAATTTCATGCAAGATAATATTCTCCATTAAAGACAGATTATTTAACTGCATCACCGTAGCTTCATCTCTTTTACTAATTCCAGCCATTTTATTTGCAAGTCTGGTATAAGTCGCATAAAGCATTTCCGCATGATCGCTCCCCTGCTCTTGTGCATAGGATACAAGCTTCTGAATAGCATCGGTTTCTACTTTTCTGGTAAACTTACCTGCTTTCCGGGTTTCAATCCATCTTTGGGTTGATTTCTCACGAATGAAGTTTTCCATCTGCTTAAACGCTCGAATATATTGCAATTTCCATTCAAGGGCATTCTTTCCGGTAAATCCCATTACCAAGAGCGAAAAACCGTCACGGTTCATCAGGTACATTTTATGATACTGTCCATCATCTGCCTTTCTTTTGCTGACAACAAACATCTTTGAGGGCTCCTCAAAATTGAGGAGCGATTTCTGCAAATTATCAATAGCACGTAATACATTATCATGCCGCATTTCAAATTTCTCCGCTACCTGTAAACTATCACATACTGCCTGTTCATTTTTAAGATATACTAAATCGTCTATAACAACGCTCCTTTCCGCTCTGCAATTATTTTTCCGAGCTATATAAGCCAATACTTCAAGTTTTTTCAAGTTCTATCTTGGAAATAACTGTACTGTTATGGGGCTACATATAAAAAATCTCAACATTTCTCAACAACCATGAGTAAATATGTTATTGCTTTTGGACTGTATATGGCAGAGACTCCACCTTTTTCCACCATAATGCTGATTCTTCACGCTTTCCTCACGCTTCGTTATCCATTCGCATGTATTATATACAGCCCCGTATCCTTGCAGTACTGTAATATTTCCACCTAATTTTCCATTCTATTGCTAAAATGGATATCTTCCACATGCCTGCAGTGCAGATCTGAATAATGCCAGTGTTTTTCGTTTGTATCCATAAACATCTGCATGGCATTTGTAATTCTGATCAATCCCTTTTCTGGCAAGGACCTGAAATGCCACGCCCTTGGATATACTGTAGAAGAGATCATCCTCAACCATAGGATTGCATTCATGCGCACATTGTAACAGCAGAAGCTTGTCCGGCAGTTCCAGATCCAGACAATACTGTTTCAGCTGTTTTTCCTCTCCCTTTTTAAATCCATAATCTGCATAAGTTGCTTCTCTGGTTCGCATATTTTCTTCCTTTCTTTGCTCCGCTTTAAGTTGTTCCCGTGTCCCATTTTTCTTTATGCTAACTCAAATGGATTCTTCCCATTCCGGTTTCTTCTCATTTCAGCTTCACTAATGATGATGTCTAACAGTTTTCTGCCAGACGCATTGACTGTAACATTGTAAGTATTTCCGTCTCCCTGTCCTTTCCCAGACTCTTCCCGAACAATCTGACGCAACAGACTTTCCGGTGCTTCCAAGTTGTTACCTTTCTTCTGGTCGCCTAATACCGCAAGGAATTCTGATCTTGGCGGAATAACTGCACCACTGGCCAGATACGGAAACGGAACTGAGTTTACTCTTGGAAGGCTCATGGAATAATTTCCCCATCGGCGTCCGCCATTAGGAAGCTGTACATTATATGAAAACGTAAAGCCTCTTTCAATTCCCGAGATTGCACTGTTTATGTTATTAATCATACCGTTTACTTTAGATATAATATTATTCAATGTAGTACCGATTCTATCTGCCGCCCTGGATATTGCTCCGGAAAGACCGCTTTCCATTCTGGATCCATAGCTTTCTACTTTGCCAACTAAGGAAGAAAGACTTTTGTCAATCGAGCCTGACATACCTCCAACCGTCCTATTGATTTCGTCACCGGCGTTTTTCCATTTTTTTGTCATGATGTTATACTGACTCTGGAACTGACTCTTAACACCTTTGGTCATCTCACCAAGGCTTAAGTTGGCCTGTATCTTCATGGCTCGTACATTCGTTTTCACTTCTTTTGCAGAATTTCCCCAGTTAAGCACCGTAGAATCATTTACTCCTGCAAAATTTTCTTCTGTACTGGACTTAATTCCGGCTGTAGCCTCTTCCACATCTGTCTGAGCGGTCTTTATTGACGAGGAAATCTTCTCCTGTGCTCCGACAATATTGGTATCTACTGCTGTAGTAACCGCTGTAGTTGCTGCCGGGAACTCCGCCCCTAATGCTGCATTCAGCTCATCCAGTGGTACGCCTGCATTCTTCAAAGCAGTGTAAACCATGTTTAAAGCATCCTGCGCACTCTTGGCACTTCCGCCAGTGTCCTGAAGCTGACTTCTGACTCCCTGATAGGTTCCACTAAATTCGTTCCCTTTCAGGCTTAATGTATAAAGAGTGTCCGATAAAACACTAATTGCTTCTTTCGCGCTCAGCGAAGAGAGATCAATCTGTCCTGCACTTTCAGAGAATCCCTGTCCCAATGCCAGCACTTTATTGGTCATATCTTCTACGAAGGTACCTGTTACACCTGCCTGAGCACCATATTGTTCAAGTATTGCTTTCGCCTGCTCAGCAGATATGCCATATTCTGCCAACTTATGGATAAAGCTGTCATACATTTCAGCATTGGATTTTCCCGCACTTTCATCGGCTTCAATCAGCTTCCAGAGATCTTCTGCCTGCTTTTGGGTTATTACATTCGAGGAACTCATTGCCCCAGCATAATCATGCAGATATCCACCCGCCTGTGTCAGAACACCGTTTCCACCCTGCAAGGTTTCTATAAATCCTGCCAGCTTTTCTGTTCCTACAATTGCCGCCGTAGCTACCGCCGCGATCAATCCTGCCGTTCCTACCAATGGGGCAAGAGATGAAGCAAGGGAAGTAAATCCACCCGCTGCCGCACTGGCGGCTTTTCCCAGTACAGATGTCAGGCTTCCGGAAAGAGCCGCTACTGCTTCAGATCCGATTATCTTCTTTCCTATTGCTCCAATCAGCAACTTTACCAGACTGCCAATCCCTGTTATATCCGCAATCTTTACAGCAATAAATGCTTTTCCGAGAAAAGCTGCTATTTTACCGGCTGTGCCACCTTCTTCCAACCCATCAAACAGACCTCCAATCGTTGTTTTGATTGCTTCAATGACCTGCCACAGATGTTTGCTCCAATCAATCTGGCTTAAGAATGTCCCTATTCCTTTCCCTACTTCTTCCCAATTTGTTTTTTGAGCCAGTTCAACCAAAGAAGTACATAAATTGTTCAGAAATATTTCCAGTTTCTGTCCATTGCCTTTCCAATCAAATTTTGATACAAAAGTATTGATTCCTCCCGCAATATTATCAACCATCTGTTTCCAGTTGAAATTGACAGCAAAATTGTAAAGAGTTGTAAATGCACCATTCAATCCAGTAGCAAGTGTATCTCCTATCTCTGAAAATGAAACAGTCGAAAAAACACCGTTCAGTGTATCCGCAACCGCCTTTCCAATATCAGCATAAGGAAGATTATGAACAAATCCGCTGAATATCTTCCAGGAAACCATGAACATGTTGCCAAGCAGCTGTCCAAGATTATTCCAGTTCACCTCACGAACCAGACCAGTAATACCTTCTGCAAATTTCTTTCCAAGATTCTTCCAATTTATTCCTGTAATCAGAAGATTCAGGGTATTCACAAGGGTATTAATACCAGCTCCTACAGTACGTCCTAACAAATCCCAATCAATATGATCAACCAGGCTATTAAATGTTCTTGTAAAAGCATCGCAGAATTTTGTGATCTTTGGGCCAACATTGTTCCAATTAATCACATCATAAATTTTTTGCAGGCCTTTGTTAATGCCGTTGGCAATATAAGCACCCAGTCCTTCCCAGTCCTCTTTTTTGATGAGCTTTCGGATCTTATCAGCAATTCCCTTTATAGAACTTGTGATAGGAACTTCTTCAAACATATCACCGGCAGATGGGTCTGTGTATTTGTTCCCGCCGCTTGTTCCTGTACTATTTGCCCCATCGTCATATCTATTAAGTTCATCAATCGGGCTAAGATATCCTTTTACTTCCTTTGCGGCTTTCTTGGCACTATCCGCTGTTTTATCCAAGCTGGCAGCATAGTCTTCCTGAACGCCTATTGCTTTTGTAAAAGTTTTTTGCCCGGTTAATGCTGCAATCAGCATACCTACGCGGGTAACCGCATCTGACATAAGATTAATAAACTTGACAAGAATCGGTGCGACTGTTGTCAATATTGGTGCGAATGCTGTTGCAAAAGAATTTTTTAATCTTGTCATACTGGACATCAATGAAGACATTGCTGTGTTTGCGGTATTAGAATACTCAGCAAGATTCTGAATTCCCGTCTTTACTCCGTCACCAACAGCATTTATAGCCTGGGACATGCCCGAAAACAATAGTGACATTCCCAACATCTCATCCAGACCTACCTTAGAACGTTTTGCCTGCTTATCGAAATTAAACATAGATTCCACTGCTTTTTTCATAGCAGAGACCATGCTTTTTACAGCCGATCCTACGCTCTTTAAAGCAGAGCCAATGTTCTTCATGACTGCACCTACACGTGCAGCAGCTTTCTGTAGATTCTGCATTACCAGAACAAGCTTGTTATTCTTTTCCTGATATTCCTCTACTTTTTTCTTCAGATTATTGTATGAAGAATATAGCCTTCCATTTATACGTTCCAGTTTCTGTGATTCCTCATCGTACTTCTGCGATGTATTTTTATAGGCATCTGTCGATTTAGGATCTATGTACGCACTGCCGGATGCCTGCATCTCCTTCTGTTTGTTCTGCAGTCTCTCCATGTCTGCCCATATTTCATCCAACTGCTTATCTAGTTCTTTAACAGGCCCAGAATCAACTGGAAATCCCATATCAATCCATTCACGCTGTTTAGATTCTATTTTTTCAAAGTCTGTTTCAAGAGCCTTGATCTGATCCGAAATCTGCTTGTATTCTTCTGTTTCTATTTTGCTTTTACCCAGCTCATCCAGCTTAGATTTTAATTCAGCAACTTTTCTTTCCTGCTTTTCATAGCTTTGATAAAGGCTGTTAACTGTTGCAATCTGCCTTTGAAATGAATTTTTTGCTGTTTCTCCCATTTTTGATACCTGAGCAGTAATTCTTGTCATTCCTGCCTTGATCGTACTTAAGCCTTTGGAAAGACCTTCTGTCTGAATCCTGGTATCAATGATGATTGAGCCATCAGCTGCCATATTATCTACCTCCCAACTATTTGAGGTCAGGGTACCAGTTCCAAATTACCAGTACCGAGTTATAAATTAGGGCTATCCTGTTTCCAGAACAGCCCGCATTTTCTTAGTCTGCTTCGTCTTTTTTCGTGTATTTAGCAATATATTTTTCAATTCGTTCCTGCTGCTTCTTTTCTCTTTCAGCTAATTCCTTTTCAATGATTCCGCCAATTACAGTGATAATCTGTTCGGCAAATGTCTGTCCATCTTCCAGAATTGTAAACGGATGAGTAATTTCAAAGAAGTTCTCCGATACAGGAGCACCAAACAAGAAATCTATCTTTTCCCCAGCTTCTTTCTCCAGCTCAGGAAGAATCTCTTCCAGGTCCTCCCCTTTTATTTTGTCACCTACACTTGCGAAAAACGCCGCTGTCTCTTTATATCTGTTTAAGATTCCAACATCTGTGGGAACAAACCGGAATACTCCCAGTTCATTTCCATCCTGATCTACGATCTCATAGCTCTTAGCACCTGTATTAAATGTTATCTTCTCTGCCATTACTTATCGCCTCTCCCTCATATTTTTGAAGTTCCGTTTCAAGTCTCTGAAGTTCCCTGTAATCCTGCGCAAGTTTTCTATATTTTTCTGCCATCTCTGGAAGACCCTGTCTTAATGCTTCAACCGTTACAGAAAGCATTCCCGATGACTTCGCCAAATCATCAAGCGCCCGTCTAACAGAAGCATTTATTGCCGCCTGAAGCTTATCCTGTTCATATTTTCTACTTTTCTTCATTCTGATACGTCTCATTGTCTTTCCCCCTTACTGCATCGTAAATAGCTGCTAATTCCATGACTGCAATCAACATCAACATGTTAAGTAAAATCACATACATCATCTCCTGTCCTATCGTGATACATATATTATCTCACATTTTGTGAGAACAGCTCTCTACCACTTTTGGGCGTTTTTTGTTATTTCGACTGTTCATCGACAGTTCAAAGGCAACTGGCCTTTCGCAAAGATCACAATTCAATCTGATATTCTCGCCTGTTCCTCGCCTGTTCGAACACTCCGAGTTCTCGCCGCTTTAATTCCATTTCTCACGGCTTTATGCGGCTTCATTATCAATAACAGGAATCCTCAAAATAGCGGATACCCCTTTTTATAACTTTTCACCGCTTCCTCACCGCTTCAATCAGAACAATACTGAAAAATCAGTAATAACACCTGACCGCAAATGACCGTATTTCTCATAATAGGCTTTTTATTGAACCGTAGGTTCGGCAGCAGGATTTTTATTAAATACCCATATAAGCTTTCTACTGTTTTATCGGCTCATTTAGCCTTTTTCTTCCTTTACCCTTACAACTTTACCTTAGTTACATTGCAATTGTTTTTTACTCCGTTTTATTCCTGTACTCCTTTATTTTCAGATACATTACGTCTCATCCGTTCTCCCATCTGCTGACGCTGTTCCTCTGTATACTGTTTCGGAGGAGAAATCCGGATCCAAGCTACCGGAACATGAGCACAAATACTTCCGTCCTCATTATCAGCAATGATCTGGCAATCATCAGGATGTTTCTCTGCCAGCTTGCGGATTACAGATTTATACCGGCCCTGAGAGAATGTCAATGTTGCTTTGGTACCATTAGTCATAAATTCAATTGCATTTTCATTACATCCATTCATAAAAATCTCCTTTTTGTTTTGTTCGTCTGTTGTTTAATTTCTCTCTGTTCGCTCTTTGTTCGGTTACACTTAAAAGGTCATTTCTCGGAGTTCACTCGGAGTTCAATAACATCTGAGATGTATTTTTCTCGAAGTTCGTTCGAAGTTCATTCTGGAATCATGTACCAGACTTTTAAGAACTCCGAAATCTCCGAATACTCTCCCGCATATATCGTGTCATTAAATTCTTTTCGTGCACGTATCGCGTTACAAAATTTATTCGCGCGCGTTATCGTGTCAACAAATTCTGAATACCAGCAACTGAATCTGTTCTGCGATGGTCATCGGTTTATAGGAACCTGTCTTGCGGATTGTTGGGAGAACTTCGTCCATAACCCATGACTCGAATTTCTCCGCTGATGGAAGTTTTGATTTCATAATCAATCGGTACAAATCTCCCTCATTTATGTATGACATTGACTGAATTCCACTAGATGTAGGGGTGTCGTGTTTTACGACTCCCTTGCAATGCCTTGATACGGCATCTCTGGGATTGTTGTATCCAAGAGCTTTTGCAACATCAGCTCCAACAAAATACGGTTTTCCGTCAATTTCTACTGTTCGAATTTCTCCGAACTCATCTGAATTAAAAATCTGTAATTCGTTCATCCAGTTATATACCGAAAAATATTAAGTTTTCTTAAGTTCTGCGCTCTTATATCCGCAAAATATAAGGTTTTTTTAGGTTTTACCTATACATACAAAAATGTTAGCTTTTGTTAGGTTCCATGATCTATACAGAAAAATATATGAGGTTTTCTGAAGTTTTCATAGAAAACATTCTCCTATATGAGCCAAAATACTAAGTTTTATTAGGCAGTCAAAGTACTAAAAAATACTAAACATTTCGACTATATATACAGAAATGCAACTATTTGCAGCCCTATTTATCAGCTATGTATAATCAGGTTCCACGTTTTTCCAAGATGTATTCCCTATACAGAGAAACAGACGGTTTTGTCATGTTCTCTGCATAAGAAAAACAAGTTTCATCAAGGTTTTCAGCTATATATACAAAAACCTTAGCATTTCTTAGCAACCTGATTCAACTTTACCAGCATCCCACTGATGATTGTTATATAGGCAAAATGTTAAGTTTTGTTAAGTTCTTCCCATATAGACTGATATGTGGGGTTTTGTCAGGTTCTGCCAGTATCATCCACTACAGATCTACTGATTTCACCAGCAAATCAAATTCATGAAGTGCTTTCCGCTTATAACCATAAAAATCATTTTCAGTGCATGGAAGTTCACATGAATTGCTGTTTTTGAATATCTGGCGATATCCCACGCTTTCTGTAAAACTCTTTGCCAGATGCGAGGCAAGAAAGTCATTTGCTCTGTTGCATGCTTCAATCATTAAAGAATAATACTGTTTATCTTTTACCATTTCTTTGAGTTCTGCTGCCCGTCCCGGCGTAATCCCATAATCTTTCAATTTCATTTTTCTGATGCTCATTGGTATAGAGTCCTCCTGTCCTGTTTGTGGTATAATAGCTTACAGAAAGACTCACCCCTTTTATACGGTCCTGCGTCAGTTACTTTGACTGATACAGGACTTTTGCTTTGCGCTCCAGATCTGACGCAACATTGCACAAGATATCCCGGCACAACTGGCAATTATATTGCGATTCTATTTCGTGAAGATTATCTACCAGCTTTGACCAGTATGTATCATCCTGCGGATTCCTTGGCGGATAGTGTTCCCTGTATGCCCGCCATGCAGCAGTGAATATGTCATAAATCGGCTTTAATTCCTTTGTGTTATCCACTTTACTCCTCCGGCATGATATACGCTTTTTCTCCTGCTGCATACTTTTGAAACATATCATTCAACACTTCTTTCGCGCGTTCTGGACTTGCATATTCCGCAATACCAAAATCACCCTCACAAATACGGTTCTTACTTACATAACTGATATACGTCATTTTGAAATTTAAAACTCGTGTTTTATCCTGTGTCATAATTTTCATAATTATTGTCCTTTTTGGCGGATTACCGCCTATAATTATCGTTTCCCCTATGATTAAGTTACTCCTCTGTATATTTCACTAATTCAGCTCCAAACAAAACTGAATCAACATATATTTTTACAACGTTTCCTGCTTTATTTACAAGCTTCATAGTTACATTCAGCCCCCTTGAATCTAATTTCACTTCATCTACTGTAAATCCTTTCAAACTTTCTAAATCAGCTACTGAATATACCGACTGTTTCTTTAATTTTTTTGACATATATTTTTCCCTTTCCGACGGTAAGCCGCCTATAAAATCCATTACAAAACCAAACTACAGACTACAACTACAATCATTCCAAAGAGTTTAAAGTTTTCTTTATATACCCTTACATTCCTATATTATTATCTTTTATATATTTCTTTTTATAGAATGTAGTAATTGTAGTTATTGTAGAAAAGCCTATAAATACTGAATTTGCCTTGACTACATTCTAACTACAAAGTTGACTACATTCTTTCTGAATCGCCTAATCGAACGGTATCTCCATTTGTTCTTGTTCAGGAACTGGCACAAAATCAGAAGCATTTGTAGTTTCTTCCTGTTCAGTTTGTAGTAACATCTTCTGAAATCCTCTCTGACTTCCATACTTAGGAAATTTACGTGGAGTTTTCATTCTTTGCCACCCTGGTACTTTTGCAATAATATTGTTTATTTCCGATGTCTGATAACTTTTTGGTGCAATGTTTTCTTCCAATGCATCAAACCATATTTCCCGCGCACACACCTGAGTTTTTCCCTCCAAATATTCCAAAATAATTCCACGTTTACCATCATCTGCCATATTCTGCTCTTGAAGTTCCTTGGCCTGCTGCACACATGATTCTGGAAGTATCAACTCTGGCTTTTCATTCTTCCAAATATATACAGCTTCAGCCCAGGCCTGTTTTATATCGTCCATAACTTCTGATTCAAAAAGACTCTTAGATGGTTTTGTAATGCCTGTATGAATAATAAGAAAACGCCTGTTTCCTGTCTCATCCTGCAAGAAATCGTCCTTATTGGTTGTTCCAGAGAATACACATTGTCTGTAAAATGTATCGGCCCTACGCTCATAAGGAATTCTGTATTTATCTTGTGTAGCGGTTAAAAATCGTTTTACACTCTCCACACCGCCCGCCGTCCGCGCCAACGATTTAAGCTCTGCAAGCTCAATAATCCATGATCCGGTAAGAGACTGCACCGCTTTGTCTGAATCTAAGCTATCCAACGAATCATTGAACCATGAATCATCCAATGCCATTAGTTTTAGAAATGTGCTCTTGCCAATACCTTGTGAGCCTTGTAAAATCATCGTATAATCAAATTTATGTCCTGGTTGATAAATTCTGGATATCGCTCCCAGCATCCAAAGTCGCATGACCTGATATGTATAGTCCGAATCATTAGCACCAAGATATGACGGCAATAATGCTCGTATATGCTCATTTCCATCCCAGATAAAGGAATCTAGCAATTCTCTTACCGGATGGAACTTATTACGCATGGAAATATTTTTCAATGCATCGGCAAAGTCCTGTCTGCTTTTAAGCCCATAATCAGCTTGTATAAGAGAAAATAATGCAGAATCATCATGACTGCCCCATGCTCTGCAATTATTCTCATTTTCCCATGGTACACTGCCATACAAATAGAGTTGTTGTGCAAATTCATTAAACCGTATTTTCCCAGAAAAGCGGTTATCTTTATCCATGACGACTTCAAAATTATGTACCAGCTGTTTTACACTTTTTACATTTCCATTTTCATCATAATTACAATCAAGAAGTCTAAAAACTAATGCCTGACCGCCCGTCACTTCATCTTTGTTTTTTTGTGTTACAGTTTGTTTTCTGCCTGCATCCTGTTTTTGATTCTGCTGAACATCTGTATAAATTTCCTCTGTATCATCAACCGTTTTAATTAAATTTTCGAATTCTTCAACGGTATGCCCTGCTTCGAAGTAATCCGTAATATCTGCTTTTGTCACATCCGGCATTGGTACAATTACTTTGATGCTCCTAGTTATTCCCTTTAAATCTTTCATAACGTTAGATGCCAGTTTTTTCCCCGGCTCATCATTATCCGCCAGAACAATTACATTCGCATTTTGAAAAAGAATAGAAGCATCTGGCTTCCAATCTCCTGAACCGCCACAAGTAAATACTGTATATCCCTTTTTCATCAGAGTATTTACATCTTTTTCGCCCTCCACATAAAAAATTGTTTCCTGACGATCTATTGCTTCCTGAATTTTGAAAACTGAGCTACCATAAATAGCCGGAATATCTTTTGCTTTTTTCCCTTGCAAACCAAGAATAAAACGATCGCTATTAAACATTCCGTAAATTAGTTTCTTTTTCCCTGCTTTATCCTGCAATCGGACCTTAGTATAGGCATAAACTGCTTTTCCACTTTGATCAATCAAGAAGTAATCATAATGCTCTATATATTTAGCATTAAATTTTCGTTCCAAATATGCTATCCAAGCTTCTTTGACAGTGTTTTTCCATACTGGAGAGTCCTTAATATTGAAAGCGGTTTTAAGTTCTGCTATCGCTTCTTTAAGTGTGTAACCTCTCACATGGATCATTAAATCAAAAATATCTCCGTCAACATTTCTTCCGAAATCATGGAATCGGTTGTCCTTATATAACTGAATACTTGCAGTTCTTTCACCTGGAAACTTACGTTTTCCATATTCTTCTTCCAAACCCAAGTAATCCGCTACAGCTCTGATAGATACCAGATCTTTTATCTCTTGGAGATTGCTCAACATTCATCACTCTCCAATTCTTTTAATAAGTCCTTTGCACTTTCCAGAGCTCTCAATGTATTTCCACCTCTATTCTCTAAAGTACGAATAAATTTTCGGATTTCCATTGTATCTCCTGCTGCCGGAAGATAATATCCTCCAGGCGGAGTGGTGCTCGACAAGATTACTTTTCCTGATCTGCGCTCCATCTCAATCTGTTTCTGAAGCATTCGAACACTGGATAAATGACACTTCACTACAAGATACCCCGGACTCAGTGCGTTTTCTTTGCCCGGCAGCAGATTTTCATATACTCCCATAGAATCATCACCTTACTCAGAAATCTCATCCAGATACTTTTTTACCTTATTTACATTCCACAAAACACGTTTTCCCACTTTAATTTTAGCTCCCGCTGCCATGCCAATTACTGTCGCTGTTCTTCTTCCTGCGCCAACTAACTCTTGTAGACCAGTAGAATCTACTGCTAGTGGATCTTCAAAATAGGATTCCTTATTTGTTTTGTTCATCGTTTTTCTCATAAACTTCTCTCCTTTTTATTTTTATCACGTGTACAGGTTGAACCATGTACACGTTTGTGTTATGATTATTATATAGTAATCGTTTGTGTATTTCAACACATTTGATTGCATTTTATTTAAATGTCTCAAATATTATCTTTTTTGTAATAAAGGAGTGCGTATATTATGATTAGTCGCAAAAACGAGCATATTGAATCTCTCAAACAACAATTTCTCGATTATGAGTCTACTTTTAGCTATTTACCAGAAGAAACAGGAAAAAAATTAATCGAACTAAGAGAAAAAAATGAATTTACTCAAAATGAAGTAGCAGATATTATTGGTATTGCACGAAATACCTTAAGTAATTACGAAAAAGGCAAACGATCCCTAGATATTATTACTTTACGCAAATTATGCAAACTATACAATGTATCCTCGGATTATCTACTTGGTGCTAAAAGTACCTCTGCAAGTAATTATGATTTTCAATCAAATGATGCTTTACGTTGCGTTGGCCTTTCTGAAAATCTAGTAAATGCATTGTCCGGAACACCTGATTTTGCATATTTACTTAACAATATTTATAGCCATAAGGATTTTCAAAAACTTGCCTCGTTGACATTCGAATCCAGATATACCCAATATGAAAGTATGAACAATGGATATCGTTCTTTTCTAGTTAGCCAATTATTATACAGCATATTGGCCGATGTTTTTAAAGACTGGTATACTGATGGTAATGGTGGATTAGAAGATTTACGAATCAAAGAAATGGCTCCAGATCAGATCAAACAGCTAATGTCCGAAATTGAAGAATACTTGCAAAATCTCAAATCATATTCAAATATAAATATTACTTCTCTCGAAGCGTTTGATGACTATGAAACTCAATATGATAATTTAAAAACCTTGTATCAAAAATTAAAGAAATATCTTTAAAAAATCCTCAATAAAAGCACCCAATACCAATTAAGGCGTTGAGTGCTTTACTTAAGCTATCTTTTTTTTAAAAATTAATGCAAAGAATTATTATGCAACTCTTTGAAATATCAGTACTATTTCATAACACAATAATGTCAAAGCACTTGCTATACACATATTTATTATATAAAATATTACTGCTTTCTTTGTTTCTGCAAAAATTTCTTCTTCATTTATTATTATACTTGAAATTCTAAAAGAAACCGACAACCATGTAACAAACGATATTATAAGGAATATAATTGCAGCATGTATATCTTTCATCAAATCACTCTTCGCTTTCTTTAATACCTTTCGCAAAATCAATATTGGATTCAAATTTCAAACTATCATTTAATTCATCAATAAGTTTTAAATCTTTCAGTACCTTATCTATATCTATATCATTTTCTGTATCTTTTGACATATTAATTACTTCCATTGCAGCTTTATAATTTTCAAGTTGTTTTCCTTTCAACTCTTCTTTTTTCAATTCAACCTCTGTCTCCATTGTTCGATATTCTTCAATTGTATTAATTATGCCTTTCGCTAATCCAGGGAACTCAAAACCAAATCCACTTCCACCAAAAACAAAGAGATAAATTGCCAATAGCGGAATAGCCCCCTTTTTCAGCTTATTGTATCCTTCCTTTAAAACAACAGTAACTTTTCCTGGGGAGTTCAAATTAATCGTAACCGTAACTAAATCTTCTTCTGTCAAATTACAAAACAACTCTGTTATACCATACATTAATTTTGACAATTCCCTAGCTTTTATTGGCTCTTTTTTTGCGATATTTAATGAATACATCATATTTCCCTTGTATGTATAACAATTATAAAGACAATTCAAAATATCAACATCATACTCATTCATATCACTAATACCATGATATGAGGATATTCCTTTTAAAATCTTATATCCTAATCTTTCTGAAGATATCGTTAATAATTTTTTCATCTTACGTCTTTTTCGATATGGACATTTTATATTTCCAATTTCAAATTCCTTATTTTCTATTTTTTTAATGGTTGACAATTCCTCTAAATAATCAAATTCTTCTTCATAATATTCCCCTAAAATTCCAATTGTAACCTCTGAACTTCCACTATTAGGAATGAGAACATAATCCCCTGATTTTACTTCTTCTATAAATCTTATACATTTATTTATAGCAACTCCTGGTCTTTTATCCTCGTATCTCTCTTTTATCTGATCTTTCAATATTTCTATATTCATTTTATCAAAAGATGTATTTTGAGTAACAAAATTCCAACCTAAGGCAACATAGTTTTGATTTATAAATTCATCATAGAAATAACCTTTCATTGTTCTAATCAACCAGAAATTAGTATTATCTGACACATCCGGTATTTTAATATTCCTCAAATATTCTCCCATTTCAATCAACGCAGCTTCGTTCATTTTTTTCCTCCAAGATTTTTATTTAATTCCATAATATTCCATTTTTCAACACTTGGCAATAAAATAGTATCCCATTCTCTATAACATAATTTCATTACTGTCAAAACAATTTCATGAAAATACCACTGGTCGCTTTATGACTAGTGGTATATAACAATTCTTCTTTTAAATTTTTGCTGTAAATACTTTTCCACATTTTCTACAACGGAATTTCTGTTTCCCCTTTGGCTTAGTATTAACTAAAGTAAACGGATGCAACAGATTCAGATTTATACTGGTACGTTGATTTCCACCCAAATATTCAACATCTGCACTTCCGCATAGAAATCCAGGGCATTTAATTTTCCTTGCCATTATACTCATCTCCTTTTTCTTACATCATACTTCCAATTATGTTACAGTACAATAATTATAATTCGTCATTTTTCGACAAAATAAAATCTTTCTTTATAACAAAAGAGCCGAAGCCTGTTACAGCTCCAGCATCTTTTTAATCTTCATAATGGCCTCTACAGGTGATGTTCCAAAGAAGCCCATTCTCATCTATGTTGTAAACCAACCAACTTACATCCTCAGTCCGTCTCATTCAGCTCATGTTCCTGTCCATTGCCTGCTGATAACTGAACAATTCCTCCATCTATCATATCCAGGTATTCTGCATTTTAAACAGTCTTTTCAGACTCTTTCTCCCATCTTGCCTGTACATATTCTTCTACACGTGATACCAACTCTTTTGCTGTCTGGATCTGTTCCTCAGCCTCTTCTCTTGTCGCTATATAGAAATCATCATAATCACTGGCATGACGGATTTCTTCTGATTCAACAATTTTCTTTCCAAGCTTTCTCGGAAAAATCTCCGTTTTTACATAATTTTTATTGAAATTCGCCAGGGCATCTTTATGTCTTTTATACGCATTACCATCCAGCGCATGCACAGCTGATATTGCATGGTAAATCCCATAATATGCCCGGTTATTTGCTCCACGGAATTCTTTAGCTGCCAAAAGGATTTCGGCTGCCTTAATATCACTTTTAGAGGTTTCAATACGATACAGTACCAAATCTTTCTGCGTTCCCTTTTCATTAGGCTGCATCAAACAGTTTCACCCCTTCCTTCTTTACATTCGCATAAAATGGGTATACATCAACCCAGTTCTGGAAATGCTGTTGGCTTTTTGCTATCGGTTTAATATCAAGGTCATGATCCATATTGAAATCAAAAGTTTCTCCTGACAATTCATGGCGATACTGTTTAATATCTATGTCTGACAAGTCCAGGAGAATCATTATATCTATATCAGAATCTGCCTTATAATCTCCCCTTGCATAGGATCCATATAAAATTACTGTCTTTAAATGACTTCCATATATCTTCCGTAATATTTCGGTATACTGATCTAGCAGCATCTTTATTGTTATCGGCATAATGTTTTCTCCTTTCCTGTTTCGATACTTTTTCTTTATTATAACCGAACCACCATATCTTTTCTACTGCTTTCTCACACTGTAAATTCATATTTTTCCCGCATTTGTCACAAGATTGTCACAGACTCCTGCCAATATGCCCGGAAAAGCGCGTATTTACGGCATTCTTTCAAAATTAATATCAAGCATTTTCTCTTGACAAAGTTAATTTATAGCAATTCCATAAATTACCGCTAAATATCCAGCGAAGAAAAACAGTTTGTTTCGTGTGCATTTGCAGGGATCTTAGATATTCTTAGCTGGCAGAAATCTGCGTTATGAGCCGGCTGCATCACTGTCTGAGCGAAGTTTGCAACGGAGCGAGTTTGATAAGACGGCTCATGCTTTTAGCAGATTTATGGCAGCTTAGAATATCTTAGATCCCGAAACCGCACACGAAACAAACTGTTTTTCTGCGCGTCCCTTTGAGACCTCTAATATAAGTTACAAAAAAGCCCTGATATCCATATACTGAACACCAGGGCTCCCATTTCATTTATTTACATGGCAGATGCTACTCTGAGACAATCACAGACTTGGACGGATCACCTTTGGTCTGCATCCTGCATCTTCGAGAGCTTTAACAATCTCATTCTTATGATCTGTGCCAAAAGCCTCCAATGTGATCTTAAGTTCCACCGCCGCATTTCTGTTCGTGCTTACAAACTGGTTATGATCCAGCTTGATAACATTGCCCTGCGCCCTGGCGATCACGCTTGCCACGCGTACCAGTTCGCCCGGCTTATCCGGAATGAGCACAGATACTGTGAAGATTCTGTCTCTCTGGATCAGACCATGCTGAACAACAGAAGACATGGTAATAACATCCATGTTTCCACCGCTTAAGATAGAAACAATCTTCTTTCCCTTCACATCCAGATGACGAAGCGCTGCCACTGTCAGAAGACCGGAATTCTCTACGATCATCTTATGGTTCTCAACCATGTCAAGGAAAGCAACAATCAGTTCATCATCCTCGATAGTGATGATATCGTCCAGATTCTTCTGGATATACGGGAAGATTTTCTTTCCGGGTGTCTGTACGGCAGTACCGTCAGCAATCGTATTTACGTGCGGAAGAGTCACAACCTCACCCTTCTTCAGAGAAGCCTTCATGCAGGCAGCCCCTGCCGGTTCCACACCAATGACTTTGATATGTGGATTTAACAGCTTCGCAAGTGTGGAAACACCTGTTGCAAGTCCGCCTCCACCGATTGGAACCAGAATATAATCAACAAGCGGAAGCTCCTGAACGATCTCCATTGCAATGGTACCCTGTCCTGTGGCAACTGCCGGATCATCGAAAGGATGGATAAAGGTATATCCCTCTTTCTCAGCAAGTTCCAGTGCATGTGCACATGCCTCATCATATACATCACCATGCAGGATAACCTCTGCACCGTAACTCTTTGTTCTCTCAACCTTGATCAGCGGAGTTGTGGTAGGCATAACGATCACTGCCTTCACACCATATTTATGCGCAGCATAGGCAACACCCTGTGCATGATTTCCGGCGGATGCTGTGATCAGACCTTTATTTCTCTCTTCATCGGAAAGAGTGCTGATCTTATAATAAGCACCACGAACCTTGTATGCACCTGTACGCTGCATATTCTCCGGTTTTAAATAAACCTTATTTCCTGTAAGTTCACTGAAATAGCTGCTCTTGATCAGCTTTGTTTCCTGTGTGACCTGTTTTACGATCTCTGATGCCTGTTCAAAACTCTCTAAAGTAAGCATTGTTTTTTCCTCCATTTTGTCCTAAATGTACTCCCTGAATCTTTTTGTACTTGATTTGACTCCGAAAGTACATCCTAATCTTAAGCGTCCGGGTTTTCTTTATGGTCTACATCAAACAACGCATTTACAAATGCATCTGCATCGAATTTCTGAAGATCGTCAATACTTTCTCCTACGCCAATGTACTTCACCGGAATATCCAGTTCAGACTGGATGGCAACTGCAATACCTCCCTTGGCAGTTCCGTCCAGCTTGGTAAGGATAATACCGCTGACATTTGCGACCTCCGCAAATTGTCTCGCCTGTGCAAGGGCATTCTGTCCGGTGGTACCATCCAGCACTACCAGTGTCTCCAGATATGCATCCGGATACTCTCTCTCCAGGATCCTGTAAATCTTGCGGAGTTCTTCCATAAGGTTCTTTTTATTATGAAGACGTCCTGCTGTATCACAGAGAAGTACGTCTGCATTTCTTGCTTTGGCTGCAGCCACCGCATCATAGATAACAGATGCAGGATCTGCTCCCGCCTGTCCGCCGATGATCTCCACACCTGCACGGTTCGCCCACTCAGTAAGCTGCTCTCCTGCTGCTGCGCGGAAAGTATCGGCTGCTGCAAGGATAACCTTCTTGCCCTGGTCTTTTAATTTTCCTGCAAGCTTTCCTACTGAAGTGGTTTTTCCGACACCATTGACACCGATCACCAAAACTACGGATCTGCGGTTCTCAAATTCATACTCTGTGCTGTCCACACGCATCTGATCCTTGATCTCATTGATCAGAAGCTGTTTACATTCCATCGGTTCCTTAATATGACGTTCGGAAACCTCTTTCTTTAAATTCTCAATAATAGAAGTGGTCGCATTGATCCCGATATCACCCATGATCAGAATCTCTTCCAGTTCTTCATAAAAATCTTCATCAATACTGGAAAAACCACTGAAAATACTGTCAAATCCGGCTACGATATTGTCTCTGGTCTTTGCCAGTCCACTGACTAATCGTTTAAAAAAACCTTTCTTTTCTTCTGCCATGTGAAACTCCTCCTGTTACTGGGTAAGCTGATTCTCCACCAGATCGACGGAAACCAGTGTGGATACCCCTTTTTCCTGCATGGTAATACCATAAAGCCGGTCTGCGGCGTTCATAGTTCCACGTCTATGGGTTATTATAATAAATTGTGTGTTTTTCGTCAACTTCTGTAAATATCCGGCAAATCGCCCAACATTGGAATCGTCCAGCGCTGCCTCGATCTCATCCAGCAGACAGAACGGTGACGGCTTCAGATTCTGGATCGCGAAAAGAAGTGCGATAGCTGTCAGAGCTTTTTCCCCGCCGGAAAGCTGCATCATATTCTGCAGTTTCTTTCCCGGCGGCTGGGAAATGATCTTAATTCCTGCCTCCAGGATATCTGCCTCTTCATCCAGCTCCAGAGTTCCTTTTCCGCCTCCGAACAATTCCTTAAATGCCTTGTCAAATTCCTTCTGGATCTCGCCGAATTTCTCAGAAAACTGTTTCCGCATTCCCTCATCCAGCTCCTGAATGATCTGTTCCAGAGTTTTCTCCGCTGTGACCAGATCCTCATACTGGCCGGACAGAAAGGTGTGTCTTTCCAGAAGTTCCTTATAATCCTCAATAGCATTTACATTTACAGGTCCCAGCTTTCTGATATCATCTTTAATCTGAGCTGCCTGTCGCTTCATCTGCGAAAGATCAGTAAGTTCCTCTTTTCTGTAGGAAACAGCATTATTGGGAGTAATCTCATACTCGGACCACATATAGGCAATCCGCTCTTCCCTGTTCTCCTCCAACTTGTCCATCTGTCCCTGCAGACGGTAACATTCCTTATCCAGAAGTCCGATCTGACCGGACAGATAATCTCTTTTCTCAAAAAAATCTTTATGCTGAGAAGTTCTGCTCTCTTTCTCCTTCTGCAGATTTTTCAGCTGCATCTGTGCCTGTTCTTCATGAAGGACAGACTCTTCCGACTCTTTTTTCAGCTGAGTAATCATCTCCTGCTTCTTTTCCATCTCTTCACTGCTGTGAGCAAGAGACTGATAAATATCCTCTTTCTCAGTCATAAAAGCTGTGATTTCTGCTTTCAGACGGCTCAGGTTTTCCTGGTCAAATTTCTCTTTCTGTTCAAGAGCGGATGACTGAAGACGGATTTCTTCTAACTCCCGGGTGATTTTCTTCTCTTCTTCTTTCCATTCATCCAGTTCTGACTGCTTTGCCTCAATAAAACTCTCCAGTTCTTTCTCATCCTGCTTTGAATTCTCCAGTTCCCTGGCAATCCGGTCATGATCCTGCCGGATTTCCATGACCTGGCGTTTGATCTCTGCCTGATCTCTGTTGATCTGCGCATATCCGCTTCGGATCTCCTCAGCTTTCTTTTCCTGCTGTTTGATATTCATTCTGGCAGTATTCTGTTCTATATATTTCTGACGGAGTTTTTCCTGAAATCCTGCAATGGCATCACGAAGCCTGTTTCTCTGATTTTTATTTTCCTCAACAGCATTCTGCATTTCGGTCAGATTCTGCTTCAGCTGATTTACTTTTGTTTCCAGTTCCTCTATTTCACGCCGTCTTCCAAGCAGATTGCTGTTGTTTCTGAAGGCACCGCCGGTCATGGAACCTCCCGGGCTTAAGGATTCACCCTCTGTTGTGACCATTCTCAGACTGTGTCTGTATTTTTTTCCTATTGCAATGGCATGATCAATGTTATCAACTACCAGCACTCTTCCAAGAAGGAATTTCGTGATCTGCTGATACTGAGAAGCTACGGACACCAGTTCGCTGGCAATCCCCACAACGCCCGGCTCTTTCAGTGCTTCTTTCGGTGTAAACTCACCTCTGGGACTTATGCTGCTCATGGGAAGAAAGGTCGCACGTCCATAACGATTCTTTTTCAGAAACTCGATCATGGTTTTGGCAGTCTGCTCATTATCTGTAACAATATTCTGAATGCTCCCACCAAGAGCTGTCTCAATAGCGATCTCATAATCTTTGTTTACCTGGATCAGATCTGCGACAACACCCTGGATTCCCGGAACACGTTCTTTTTGTTCCATAACTCTCCGGATACTGTTTCCGTATCCATCATAGCGCTCCGCGATATTTCTGAGAGAATCCAGCCGGGATGCCTCTCTGTGATAAGCTGTCTGTTCTGCTTCCAGCTTTGTGTTCTGTTCCTTCAGCTTTTCCTGAATCTTCATCACACTCAGATTCAGATGTTCACATTCCTCATTGGCATTTTCAATCTGGGATGTAATCTCATCATACTGTTTCCGGGCTGTAGTCAGAATGGTCTGCTGCTCTTCCTCTTCACTCTTCAGTCTGAGAATACGCTGGCTGATCTCTGCCTTACGGATTTCTGCCTGTTCCATCATTGCATCAAATCTCTGGGCTTTACCCTTGACATTGGCGCGGCTGTTCAGAATTTCAATGATCTCATTTTTGCCATTCTCCACTTCGAGAGTACAGGCTTCCATATTCTCCTGCGCTGTCCTTAATTTCTCTTCTTCCTCAGAAAGTTTCTTACGGACAGCCTTTAACTGTACATAAATATCCGTTTTTTCTTCTTCAAGTTTCTTCTTTGAATCTGTTCTTACTGAAAGTTCAGCCTCAATAGTCTGGATACGTCCCTTATAATGCTCTTCATTCTGTGCCCCTGCCAGTATCTGCTCATTTAATACATTGATCTGGCCTTCCAGCTGTTGTTTACGGATTGCCTGCTCCTGACCGGAAATGCGAAGTGCATCCATTTTGGAATTTAAATCTTCCAGCTCCTGTTCCAGACGTTCATATTCCACCTTGGTCCGGTCATAGGAACTCTGGGTATCCTTCAGCTGATTCTGCGCAATTATGTTCTTCTCTTCCAGTTCCTTGAGTTCTTTGGCTGCAGCAGCATACTCCATCAGGAACATATTCACATCCAGTTCCTTAAGAGTCTCTCTTTTGGAAAGATAAACTCTTGCTGTCTCTGACTGTTTCTCCAGTGGTTCCAGCTGTCTGGTAAGCTCCGAGAGGATATCTGTCACTCTGATCAGGTTCTGGCGTTCTTCCTCCAGTTTTTTGATCGTGGTATTCTTTCTTCTCTTAAATTTAACAATACCTGCTGCCTCATCAAAAAGCTCTCTTCTCTCTTCCGGTTTACCGCTTAGGATCCTGTCGATCTGTCCCTGTCCGATAATGGAATATCCTTCTTTACCGATACCTGTATCATAAAACATCTCATTGATATCTTTCAGTCTGCAGGCACTTCCGTTGATCTTATATTCACTCTCTCCTGAACGGTAAAGCCTTCTGGTAACCGTAACCTCGTTAAAATCAACCGGAAGCTTATGGTCTGAATTATCCAGTGTGATCGCCACCGATGCATAACCCAGGGGTTTTCTTGTCTCTGTACCGGAGAAAATAACATCCTGCATATTTCCTCCTCGCAGAGATCTGGCACTCTGTTCACCCAACACCCATCTCACCGCATCACCGACATTACTCTTTCCACTTCCGTTCGGACCTACAATACCGGTGATCCCGTTATGAAATTCAAAATTGATCTTTTGGGCGAAAGACTTAAATCCCTGTACCTCTATATTCTTTAAATACATAATTCTCCTGTTTATTTTCTGAGTACACGAATCGCCTGGTATGCTGCGGCCTGTTCTGCTGCTTTCTTTGTATGACCGCTTCCCTGTCCCATCACTTTTCCGTTTACTCTTGCCTCCACAGTAAAGTTTTTGTTATGATCCGGGCCTTCTTCTTTTGTCAGAATATATTCCACCGGCTGTGTTCCGTTTTCCTGCACGATTTCCTGCAGGATGGTCTTGCTATCATAAAAGAGCTGTTTGTGTTCAATATCATTCAGGATAAAATTCAGCACAAACTCCTTTGCATTAGCAAAACCACCATCCAGATAGATAGCTCCCAGTAAAGCCTCTGTTGCATCAGAGACGATAGAATCCCTGTTTCTTCCGCCTGTCATATCCTCGCCCTTTCCAAGCAACAGAAACTGCGGCAGTCCGAATTCTCTTGCACAATAGGCAAGGCTTGGCTCACACACCAGGCTGGCTCTCTTCTTTGTCAGCTCTCCCTCCGGTATCTGGGTAAATCTTGCATACAGATAATCACTGCTGATCAGCTCCAGCACAGCATCTCCCAGAAACTCCAGTCTCTCATTGCTGCCCAGCTTCCCCAGCTTCTTCTCATTTGCATAGGAACTGTGAGTCAGTGCCTGTGTAAGATAATGTTTATTTTTAAAATGATATCCTATGATTTCTTCTAATTCTTCTGTCTTTCTATTCATTCCTCTAACCCTCTCCATATGCGCAGGGCTGTCATCTGACAACCCTGCGACATCATTTTTTGCAACTGCTCAGTGCGCCTGTATTATGCTCCTGTCAAATTTCAGACTGCCGGACAGTTACATTTTTATTTAATTGTCCGAATTGCTTCAACAGCATCACCGACTGTCTGAATCTGTTCGACAGATTCATTATCCAGCTCAATGTCATACTCCTCTTCAATCCCCATAATAATCTGAAAAATATCAAGAGAGTCTGCACCAAGATCATCTACAAATGTAGTGTCTTCTGTGATCGAATCTGCATCAATATTCAGAACCTCTGCTATGATAGCTTTTATTTTCTCCAGTTCCATCTTCAACCCTCCTTCCTGTTTCTGTTCCTGTCCTGCTCTATTTTGCTCCGGACTTCAGTACTTCCTGATCCTCCAGGATACGCTCTGCGATCTTCTCGTTGATCTTCTCCTGTTTAAACTGTACACACTGGAAAATACCATGTTTGATCTCAATGGCTTTGGCACTTCCATGCGTCTTTACCACAAGTCCTTTAAGCCCCAGAAGCGGTGCTCCGCCATATTCCGTTGCATCAAAGGATTTCAGAGTTTCTTTCAGTGCAGGCTTTACCAGAAGTGCACCGATCTTACTTCTTGTGCTGGTCATCATTCCTTCTTTGATCTTCTGGACCAGGGCAGAACCAACTCCCTCATATAATTTAAGGATCACATTTCCCACAAATGCTTCGCATACGACCACATCCGCATATCCTGCCGGGATATCTCTGGCTTCTATACTTCCGATGAAATTAATGCTTTTGCATTCTTTCAGAAGGGGGAAAGTTTCTTTTACAAGTGCATTTCCCTTCTCCTCTTCAGCCCCGTTATTTACAATGGCAACTTTTGGATTTTTAATACCAACTACGTTCTCCATATAAATAGAGCCCATCTTCGCAAACTGCACCAGATGCGATGGACGTGCATCCACATTGGCACCACAGTCGATCAGAAGGGAAACACCCTTCGTGGTAGGGATCAACGGTGCAAGAGGCGGCCTCTCCACACCTTTACTTCTGCCTACCAGTACCTGTCCGCCAACAAGAACAGCTCCTGTACTTCCTGATGAAACAAAGGCATCTGCCTCCTGTTTCTTAACCATATTCAAACCTACTACGATTGATGAATCTTTTTTCTTACGGATCGCAAAAACAGGGGGTTCTGCTGTCTCGATCACCTGGGATGCATTGACAACCTGGATCTGGTTCTTCGGATATCCGGAATATTTCGCCAGTTCCTTATCTATCACTTCCTGTTTTCCTGTAAGAATTACTTTTATGTCCTGTCTCTCTGTTACAGCTTCCACTGCAGCTCTGACAGGTTCTGCCGGGGCATTATCCCCGCCCATTGCGTCCACTACAACTCTGACCTGTTCTGCCATATTTTTATATCTCCTGTTCACTTACTGTTCACTCACAGATGTCAGAATCAAAAGATATTTTCTATTACTGACCCGGCATCCGCAAATTGCCCCGCTGCAAAGCAGCTCCTGCAATCTTCCATAATCTGTATCATACTAAAGAACCCTCTGCAAAGTCAATAGCATCTGAAAAAAATCACTTTTCACTTTTTTGTGCCTCGATTCGCTCCGCCAGATCATTCAGATAAACCCACCTGTCCATCTTCTCATCCAGATCTGCCTGTGCCTTCTCCTTCTGCTCCATGATCTCACGAAGCTTCACAGAATTGGTGGCATTGGCCTCCATATCCTTATCCAGCTTCTCCAGCAGTTCCTCCAGCGCTGCAATATCATCATCGATAGTTTCAAATTCCCTCTGCTCTTTATAGGTAAATTTCAGCTTCTGGGGACGATTCTGCTTCCAGTCTGCCTGAGCCGACTTCTTCTTTTCCGCACCAACTGCAGTGCTCTGTCCTTCAGATACTGCCCCGCCTTTTCTCGCCAGCGCCTCTGTATAATCCGTATATCCGCCCTCATACTGGGTCAGATGTCCATTCCCCTCAAAAGCAAAAATCCTGTCCACAATATTATCCAGAAAATACCTGTCATGAGACACTGCGATCACAATCCCTGCAAAAGAATCCAGATAATCCTCCAGAATGGTCAGTGTAGGAATATCCAGATCATTACTTGGCTCATCCAGAAGAAGCACATTCGGCGCCTCCATCAGAACCTTCAGCAGATACAGACGCCTCTTCTCACCACCTGACAATTTGGCAATGGGTGCATACTGCATGGCAGAATCAAAAAGAAACCTCTCCAGCATCATTGTTGCGGAAATCTTCCCGTCTCTGGTCGGAATATACTCTGCCACGTCGCGGATATAATCGATCACACGCTGATTGGTATCCATATCCGGCACTTCCTGTGCAAAATACCCTATGCGAATGGTTTCTCCAATTTCCACTTCTCCTGCATCCGGCTGTATCATCCCATCAATAATCTTGATGAGTGTTGACTTTCCGCACCCATTAGGACCAATAATCCCAAGACGCTGATTGCGCAGCACAATATAATTAAAATCATCCAGGATCTTCTTCTCACCAAAACTCTTGCTGATATGGTGAAGTTCGATTGTCTTCTTTCCCATACGTGTCTCAACAGAATCCAGCTCCACATTCGCATCACGCACCGGAGCCTTTCCGTTCTTCAGTGCCTCCAGGCGTTCCAGACGTGCCCGCTGCTTGGTACTTCTGGCTCTGCATCCACGCTTTGCCCACTCCAGTTCCATGCGGAGTACGCTCTGTCTCTTCCTCTCACTGGCAAGCTCCATCTCCTCACGCTCTGCCTTCAGTTCCAGAAACTTCGAGTAATTAGCCTCATAAGCATAAAGGCCGCCATGGGAAATCTCCAGAATCTTATTAGTAACCCTGTCGAGGAAATATCTGTCATGAGTAACCATAATCACAACGCCCTTAAAACTTCTCAGAAAGTCCTCCAGCCAGGTCACCATCTCATTATCCAGATGGTTGGTAGGCTCGTCCAGAAGCAGCACATCACAGGGATTCACCAGAGTCCTTGCCAGTGCCACCCTTTTCTTCTGTCCCCCGGATAAATGATCGATCTTCTCCTCATGGTCTGTAATTCCCAGCTTATTCAGAACATTCCTTGCCTCGCTCTCAGTACTCCAGTCCTTCTGCCACTTTCCTTCTGCCACATAATCCAGGACAGAAGCTCCCTGCGGAAACTCCGGCATCTGCGGAAGATACGTGATTCTCAGACCATTTTGAGTGATCACCTGCCCCTCATCCGGCTCCTCCAGACCGCCGATGATCTTCAGAATCGTAGACTTCCCGGTCCCATTAATCCCGATGATCCCAATCTTATCTCCCTGATGCACCCCGTAGGAAACATCATCCAGCACCACCTTCTCACCAAACACCTTAGAAACATGCTCTATATTCAGAATATTCATAAATTCAAACCTCTCTCGTAATTTTCGCTTCCTGTCTGTTTCTGCTCATCTGTAACACTTCCACAAAAACTATAGAATTCGCTCCTCATTATACCATCTTCCCAGCCATTCTAAAACCCCCGGCACAGAAAAAACACTCCCCTCCGAATAAATCTATCCGAAGAGGAGTATCCTCAAAATCACATATTTTTGTTCCTGAAAAAGAATTGCTTAGTTCATCTCAGTTCCATTCTCAACTGCATACTTCAGTCCCTGAACGGCAACTGCCAGCGTAGCTTCCTGTACAGTGGCACTTCCAAGATCACCCATATCCAGTGTCAGTGTATCATCATCATTCACTGCCACGCCAAAAGTAAGTGCCATCTCAGAAACTTCATCAGTAATCGTCACAGTACCATTCTCTTCATCAAAAGTACCTTCACCAACAAAGCTTACATAGTTATCATCCTGATCGATCACAAGTACTGAGCAGAAAGTTCCATCCTCATTAGCTGCATAAATAAAAGTCTCACCCGCTTCTGTTTCGCCGGAATAACACTCTGTCAGGATATCACCCATATCCTGATAAGTCTGATTGTAATCCGACTCATCACCGTCTGCCTCATAAGGCTCCAGGGTTGCAGTCAGGTCCAGACTGTCCGGATCATAAAGTTCCAGAAGATTCTCTTCCTCATTTGCCTGCACCAGATAAGTTACCATATTTTCATCATCATACGTGCCGTCGTCATTTGCGAACTGCATTACCAGAGCTGTATATTCTCCGTCTGAACTCAGGGCATATACACCAAGAACATCCTGCTCTTCATCCTTCCACTGACCAAAAAACGAATTATCTTTGTAGAATCCGTAGATATCTCCTGCGCTGTCCTTCCAGAGTCCTAACATTGCCTCTGATACATCCGCGACATCTCCGTCATCTGCTGCTTCTTCTGTAGTCTCCTCTGCTGCCCATACCGGAACAACCATAGAGCTTACCATTGTAGCAGCACAAAGACCTGCCATTATTTTTTTCCAGTTTTTCATATTTTTTACCATTCCTTTCTTAAAATGTGTGTACATTTTTCTAAACTGAATTTCTATGTTCTTACTATAAAAAATTTCAGTCTTATTTTCAAGATACATGGGATTAAATGACATTTTTCATGAAATATGGAAAAATGAATAAATACTTATGGTATTACTTGCTTTCAGTAAGGAATCCGTACTTGAATAACTCATGAAAATACGCTAAAATACAAATTATGTTTAAGTTAATTTAGGAGGTACTCCTTTTGAATATTGCAATCCTTGACGATTCAAAGGAAGATCTGCGTCAGGTAAAATCTGTCATTTCTTCTTATTATGAATCCCAGAACACATCCGCAGACATCCATTTGTATTCCAGCGCAGAAGCTTTTTTTACTAAATACATACCCGGATTTTACGACCTGATCATTATGGATATTTATATGGGCAGTATGACCGGTATGGATGCAGCCAGAAAGCTCCGCGAAGCCAGGGATACAGCTGCTCTGATTTTTATTTCAAGCAGTGATTCCTTTGCTGTGGAAAGCTATGATGTACAGGCATCCTACTATCTGCTGAAGCCCTTTGACCCGGAGAAGCTTTGCCGGATCCTCTCAACAATCCAGTTCAGGCAGTCGCAGAATTCCAGATATATAGAGCTGATCTCCGACCGTACCCCTGTAAAGATCCCTGTCAGGAGCATCCTGTACGTGGATACCTACCGCAATGCAGTTCAGGTACATACCACAGATGCAGGCATTATACGCTCCTACATAACCTTCCAGAAATTCGAAGAGCTTCTGGAGGGAATGAAATGTTTTCTCTCCTGTTACAGAGGCTGTATCGTAAATATGGATCACATCGAGAAATCCACAGATGAAGGCTTTGTGATGGACAATCAGGAGCTTGTTACTGTACGCAAGCGTGGCTCCAACGCAATAAAAAAAGCATATCTGGAATACTTATTCTCTTCAGACTCTGATAAATAAGTATTTCCGATATGCCTCTTCCCCTCCGGGCAGTAACTATTTATTTACTGTACTGTTTTCACCGGCAGAAAGATATTTACTTTAAAAATACCCTCTTCTGTATTAAAAACTACATATCCGCCCATTCGTTGTACCACTTCTGCTACAGACGCTGTTCCGATTCCAAAGCCTTCATGCTTTGTTGAATAAAAAACTTTTTCTCTTCGCTGGATTTCATTGGAATATGGATTTGAAATCTCTATCAGAAGCTTCCTGTTCTTAACCTTTGTAAGCATCTTTACATAAGGCTTATTTTCCGGTAGCAGATCTTTTACTGCATCTACGGCATTTTCCAGAAGATTTCCATATATTTTGCACAGATCTGTATCTGAAATGCCAATATTCTGCGGCAGCATCATATCACATTCAAAAGGAATCCCTTTCTCTCTCAGTTCTCCTGCATAAAAATGGATCACTGCATCTACGGCCATGTTTCTGCAATAACAGATTAGCTTTTCCCCTTCTGTTATAACGGATGCATACTCCTGCAGGTATTCCATCATCTCCTGATATTTTCCCTGCTGGGTGTAAGACATGATGGTGCGCAGATGGTGTCTCATATCATGGCGCATCCTGCTGATCTCATCCATCTTTTCTGTAAGTTCCTCATAATTCTGTTTCTGTATCTGCAGTTTCTGTTCCATCTGACGGCTGTATTCTCTATAGGTAAGCTGAAATCTGTAAGCATTGGCAAGATCCATCCACAGAGTCAGTCCCACACTGGCTACAAGCACTGCTGCACCAATTTCCGTAAACCACCCGCCAATGATCGGCTCATATAATCTCCATATCCTGTCTGCTGCCAGAGACGCTGCATAAACAACAATTCCCACTAAAAGTACATTACTGTACTTCTGTTTTATCTCCTTTACACTTCTGAAAAGCAGATAACCGGCTGCTGCCCACTTCAAAATCTCTGTAAGCTTAGAGATCAGATACAGCCCTGTTGCAGACTGGGCTCTGCTGCACAGCATTTCTGCCACAAAAACCATCACTCCGGCTGTGGCGGCCACACCTGCAAGAATTTCCGGAATCCTTTCCTCACCTCCCAGGATCTTCTGTTGTACCAGCATAACACCGGCAAACATCAGATAATAGAACAATGCCTCCATTCCATAACAAGGCTGTACTTTTACTGCAACAAAGGAATGCAGGATCGGATAAGAACCATATCCCAGCACACAGATACAAAGCAGGGCAAAAAGTCCAAACTCCACTTTTTTAGTTCGCATATACATATACACTGAAAAAATCAGGACAAAAAATGTAAAAGCCATAAATACCACAGCAATCATAAGTGACAACCCGCGGATAATATTCACTTTAAAAGGAGAAGCCAAAACCGGCACATACTGAATTCCCGATGACACCGAATGTTTGTCTGTCACTGCGATCACAATCTCTGCAGTTCCTTTTCCCTCAAAGGTAAATACCCTGTTCTGAATCTGCTCCTGGTAATTGTCCGGATCCGGATTTCCCATCTGCCCCATCAATTCCCCATTAATATACAGCTTGTAAGCAGAAAAAATCTCTGTCAGGCCAATAGCATATTGTTTTTCTTTTTCAGGAAGCACCAGGGTCATCCGATAGGTACCACTTCCAAAAGGAGATTTATTTTTGTCGCCCAGGTCCATTCCACCGTACTCGCCAATGGAAACATAACGGCTGTAGTAGTCCTCCTTCTGTTCCTTTATTTCCTGCGGTGTCAGCAATACATCCGGATAATATTCCCATTCCCTGGCAAGATAATGCACAGAATCATCATCAGGCACATAGAGGATTCCCTGAATGGCCTGGTCCCCCCTGGCCGTATATTTGTTATCAAAGCGGTAAAACAGAAAGAATATGCCCATAGTCAATGCAAATACAGCTACTATAAGTAGTAATGAATATTTCCAGTTCTTCTTCATTGCTGACACCTCCTTCTGTTTTCAGGTGCTTTGTTTGCCTTTCCACTGTCGCTTATCTGCGTTTTTTACGAATTGCAAAAATAATGGCAGCCACCAGGATACATACTGCCGGTAATGTAAGTATTATCATCAGAAACTGTTTGGCGGAATTCTCTGTTTTCTGCTCTGTCTTTTGCTCCGTTTCCTCCTCTGGCATTGGCTCTTCTGTAAAACCTATATCTTCTCCGTCTGAAATAGCTTCCACGCTGTCCTCAACCGTCTGGTCCCCGATATTTTCCGACTCTCCATCTGTCAAAAAATAATCCCCTGTCTGGTTGATCTCCATACGGAGAACATTTTGTTTTTCCTGATAATTCACTGCATATTGATTTCCCTGCACATCCTCCGCTTTTACTGTTTCAGGTAACTGGATTCCGCCAAACACAGATGCCTGAAATTCCACCACTGTTCCAGGAATCTCTGTCACTTTCTCACCTCTGACAAAAATCCGCAGAGAAAATGCAGTTTCTGACGTTTTCTCGATTCCTATCTGGATTTCATCCTCTGCATTGATCTTCCATCCATTCACTGTATCCGGAGAAAATGTCACAGAGATTCCCTGTTTCTCAAACCTTGCACTTCCATTCTGTTGGATCATAAGAAGCATTCTCTTTCCACTGACTGCAGTAATGGTGTCGGTGCTTAACTCTGTCACGAAATTCTCTGTATCCGATATTTCAGCAGATTTTGCATCAGAAGCTTTGTTACTGCTGCTATTCTGTCCGTCTGTATTATTGTCTGTTCCGTAAGAGTCACCATAATGATATCCGGCACTTCCCGTATTCAGATTCTCTTTCTTTTCTTCCTGTACTACTTCTGACGAAGCAGGTGCTTTCTGCACAATGTCAGGAAGATCTTTTTCCTCTCTGTCCGAAAAATTTCGCTCATGCCAGTATTCATTGACAATAAACGCATCATTATAGGAAAAAGAATAAATTCCTGTGCTCCCTTTCTCATAGACAGCACAGATCTGGTAGTTCTGTCCTTTCTTTAATATCTCTCTGTAATAAATCTGAATTCCATCAGAAGTCACTTCCACCAAGTCATCATCAATTTTCCGGTAATTTCCCTCATTCTCAGAGAGGTAAACCTGTATGTTCCGGCGTTCTTCTGCAGAAAATCCATCCAGCAGCATAGGAAATTCCAGCAGGTCTACCATCGGCATGCTGTAGGTATTAATCTGTGGTTCTCCTTTTTTCTGTACAGAAAGATATGCATATGCCTCTGGCAGCGTCAGGCTGTCAGATACTTCATATCCCTCTGGGATCACAAATGATCCGGTTACCTTGTACACGCCTTGTTTTTCCCTATTCACCCGGCTCAGATCCCAGGAAGATTCCAGAATCAGTTCCGGATTCTCGGCTGTATTTTCAAATGTTTCAGCAGTACTGACCCTCAGTCTGACATTCTCCTTCAATTCTTTCTCAATCTGCTTCAGGCTTCCCCCCGTTTTTACTGCATAGGCAGCACATCTGCTGAGATATTTCTCATCTCCGGTATCATAAGAACAGATGATTTTTCCAGGCTTCTGTGTATTTCCAAGCAGATTGTGCTGATAACCGTAAATTTTAAGACTGCCGTCTTTTTGGTATTGAAACCGCAGAGTATTGGTCTGCTTCTTTCCATTATCATAGGTTACCAGCAGGGAATAGGTATTACCCACAATCATACTCTGGTTAGATACATACAGCCCCTCCTCTTCACAGAGAGCAAAGCCCTCCTCAGTGAGGTTGATCCACTGTCCGCTTTCTTTCTTCAGATAAGCTTCCATGGAGTCAAAATTTTCCTGCTTCAACCAGGGAAATATATAGATTCCTGCCGCAGTCAGCCTGTAATATATATTAATATCCGGTTTGTCCGGGTACTGCACAGAAACAGTTGTCTGTACCTGCAGACTTTTACTCTCATCAAAAGCATACTCAGACGGAAGCTTCAGTACACCTTTCATTGTGTAAACGCCTGCCAGTTTCATATTTACAGACGAAACATCCCAGAACACCGGAATATGCAGTGTATCTGTGTCTGTATAAACTGTATAGAAAACCCGAGACAGTTTCTCAGTAATCAGTTCGCTGCTTTTATTTATTTCTACAGCTACTGCAGGAATATCATGAGGTACGATCACATCATTTACCCGGATCACCGCGCCCCATACTGTGGTATTTTTTTTCATTCCCCATATGCCAGTCAGGCACAGAGTTATCATTAAAATCAGAACTGTTATTTTCTGTTTTCTCATGCTTTTTTCATACTTTCATTTTACATTACTGCTCGATCCGTTATCTTTATTCTCAATTTCCTTTGTTCTTAGCTTACCTTATCTGGCGGATTTCGGCAACAGACATAGGATAAACTGCATTATTTCATGAAAAATGGTGTACCGAAAAATGGTTAATTCTCCTTTTTCTTTCCTGGAAATTTCATAAAATAATATACAATAAACAATACTGCCGTAATGCTCCATGAAACCGGATAACTGAGCATGATCGTATTAATTCCCGGGTATATCTGGCCGGCTGTAAAAAGCCACAGGATTCTCAAAGAACACACACCGCCGCAGGTAAGAAGCATAGGCACAAGAACCTTCCCGGTACCCCTCAGCGCTCCGGACAGGATTCCTATGATCACATAAATGAAATAGGACGGCAGTAAAAAACGACTCATATGAACACCATGGACAATCACTGCGCTGTCTGTGGTAAACAGACGATAAATCCAGGGAGCAAATGAATACATCAAAATGATCAGCACCGCAGAACTGGCCATACTCATGATCATGCAGACACTCACACTTTTCCGCATACGGTGATATTTACCGGCTCCGAAATTCTGTCCCACAAAGGTAGTAATGGAAATCGCAAATGCATTGATCACCATCCAGAAAAGAGCATCTATTTTCCCAAGAGTTCCCCATGCCGCCACTGTGTCAGTTCCCAGATTATTTACAAATACCTGTATCACAATATTGGAAATATTATACATTACAGATTCCAGACCTGCCGGAATACCGATTCTCAGAACTGAAAACAGCATTCTTCTGTCAAAACGGATCTGATTGATCTTCAGCACATATATCTCTCTGGTTTTCAGAAGCATTACTGTTACGATCAGCGCACTGATCACCTGAGAAGTAACTGTAGCAACAGCTACTCCTGTCACACCCATGCCAAACGCAACCACAAACAGCAGATCAAGAATAATGTTCAGCACACAGGTAATGATCAGAACATACAGTGGTCTTTTGGAGTCTCCTACTGCACGTAGGATGGCTGCTCCCATATTATAAACCAGGTTAAAAACCATTCCGCCGAAATAAATATGAAGATACACTGCAGAGTCCTCTACTACATCTGCAGGTGTTTTCATAAGCAGCAATGCAGGTCTGGTCAGAAAAATCCCCACTACAGTAAGAACAATTCCCGCTGCAATGGAGAATGCAAATGCTGTATGCAGTGCCTTACTCAGATTCTTCTTATCTTTTGCCCCATAAAACTGCGAGATCACAACTGCTGCCCCTGAAGAAAGCCCTACAAAAAAGCCAACGATCAGATTGGCGATCTGACTGGCAGAACCTCCAACTGCAGCAAGTGCCTGTTTTCCTACGAAACGGCCGACAACAATAGTATCTGCCGTATTATAAATCTGCTGAAAAAATGTTCCAAATACAATAGGAAAGAAAAATAACAGCAGCTGTTTCCAGATCACACCTTCTGTGATCTGATTTACCTTCTCCTTCTCATTCATTACTTTTTCCTCATCCATTATAATGTTCAGATGTATCCACTGTCTTTATCTTTATATGGATCATCTGCAGTTACTGTCCACGCTGCCCGGCAAACCGTTTCGCGCTACACAGAATTTTATAGCAATTCCGGAACATTACGGAGTAATTTCCTATAACTAACATAAAATAATACACAAAAAAGCAGGCATCCCAAACGGGAGAACCTGCCATACTTTGCAATCATTAAAAATTAGTCTTCAACTTTAATGATTTCCTTTTTGTTGTAGCTTCCGCAAGCTTTGCATACTCTGTGCGGCATCATCAGTTCGCCACATTTGCTGCATTTTACAAGGTTCGGAGCGCTCATTTTCCAGTTTGCTCTTCTCTTATCGCGTCTTGCTTTGGAAGATTTATTCTTCGGACAGATGGACATTATGTTACACCTCCTTAAATTTACTAAATATATCACTGATAGCTGCCATACGGGGATCCTTAGGTTCCTCGACGCATCCACAGGGACCGTCATTGAGGTTTTTCCCGCACTGGCTACAGATTCCTTTGCAGTCTTCTCTACATAAAACCTTCAAAGGCCAGCTCATCAGTACCTCAAGATAGACCAGCTGGTCCACATCCAGGTCCATACCTGTGAGATAAGAACTCTCGTCCAGATCATTCACACGGTCTTCATCCGTAAGCTTCATATCAAGTTTTCGCTCAATCTCCAAAGGAATCTCTGTTGAAACCTCTTCCAGACATCTGTCACAGGGAATACCTACGGTAATCTTACCTGTTCCTCTGATCTCAAGATTTCTGTCACCTGTATTCGTGATCGTAAGCTCTATGGGTTCTTTTGCAAGTACCGGAAAGCTTCCTGACTGAAAGGTGATCGTATCCATTCCAAACTCTGCAGTCTTCTGAATACGCATTCCTTCACTGGATGAAATATCTGATAAATGTATCTGCATACTTTTCTCCTATCCACACTTGTTTTATTATACATACCGCCTCTGCTTTTGTCAACGATAAATTAGAAAAATTTCACATTTTGTCAAGTAATATTCCTTTACGAAGTATTTTATCATCCGGCGGCATTATTATCAGGTAATTTCCATATGCCTTACGGGCACAAAGAAGGGTGCTCCTAACAGATGCACCCTTCCCTTCTATATAAATATAACTTTTATCCAGTTATATTTCTCTCGTTTGGACACAAAACAGACACTTTATTATCTGTGAAAATTAAACCAGAGCTACTGTCTCTCTGCAGATTGCAAGTTCTTCGTTTGTAGGAATTACAGCAACTTTAACTTTGGAATCCGGTGTAGAGATAACGATCTCTTCTCCGCGAACTCCATTAGCTTCTTTGTCAAGTGTAACTCCAAGGTATCCAAGATAGCTTACAACCTTCTCACGTACAGGAATAGCATTCTCGCCGATACCTGCTGTAAATACGATGGCATCTACACCGTTCATAGCTGCAACATATCCGCCAACGAATTTAGCGATACCATAGCAGAGAACATCGATTGCGTTAGCTGCATCTTCGTTTCCGCTCTGAGCTGCATCGTTCAGGTCACGGAAGTCACTGGATAATCCGCCGGATAATCCAAGAAGACCGGATTTCTTATTGAGAACATTCATTATACCTGCGATGTCAAGGTTCTCTTTCTTAGCAATGAATTCCATGATAGCAGGATCAATGTTACCGGAACGTGTTCCCATAACAACACCTTCAAGTGGAGTAAGACCCATTGTTGTATCAACACACTCACCGTTTACAACAGCACTGATGGAAGAACCGTTTCCAAGGTGGCAGACGATAACTTTGGAGTTATCTTTGTCAAGGCCAAGGAATTCAACAGCACGTTTGGAAACAAAGCTGTGGGATGTTCCGTGGAAACCATATCTTCTTACTTTGTAGTTCTTGTAATATTCGATCGGAAGACCATAGAGATATGCTTTTGCAGGCATTGTCTGATGGAAAGCTGTATCGAATACTGCTACCTGAGGTACACCCGGCATAAGCTCGGAGCATACACGGATACCGATCAGGTTTGCAGGGTTATGAAGTGGTGCAAGGTCATTGCATTCTTCTACTGCTGAGATTACTTCATCTGTGATCACTACAGATTTGGCAAATTTCTCACCACCATGTACAACACGATGTCCAACAGCATTTACTTCTTTCAGGCTTCCGATTGCACCTGTTTTATCATTTGTGAGGGCATCCAGTACCATCTGGATTGCTTCTTTATGTGTAGGCATTGCAGCTTCTGTGATCTCTTTGTCACAGCCTGTTTTCTGATATACTAATCTTCCATCGATACCGATTCTCTCGCAGAGACCTTTTGCAAGAACTGCTTCTGAATCAGAGTTGATCAGCTGATATTTAAGGGATGAACTTCCACAGTTGATTACTAATACGTTCATTTTCATATTCTGCCGGCAGCAAATTTCGAATACTGTCCATAATCCTGACACAAGTCTTCGAATATTTCTGTCAGCTTTTCCTTTCATATTATAATATTATTCTCATCATTTCCAGGGAAATATGAGTAATGATATCAAAGGCATCAGAATCAGAAATATCTCCTCCGATGCCTTTAACATTATGTAGTCAATGAAATAATTCTCAGTCCGTTTTACGGTCTGACTGAAATCTTATTTATTGTCGTCAGCCTGGCACTGTACTGCTGTGATAGCTACCACACCAACGATATCGTCTGCAGAGCATCCACGGGACAGGTCATTTACAGGTTTAGCGATACCCTGGGTTACAGGTCCGTAAGCTTCTGCTTTTGCAAGACGCTGTACAAGTTTGTATCCGATGTTACCTGCATCAAGGTCTGGGAATACAAGTACGTTAGCTTTACCTGCAACTTCGCTTCCAGGAGCTTTAGAAGCGCCTACGCTTGGAACGATAGCTGCATCAAGCTGGAATTCTCCGTCAAGTGCAAGTTCCGGATTCTGCTCTTTTGCGATCTTTGTAGCTTCTACTACTTTATCTACGTCAGCATGTTTTGCACTGCCTTTAGTGGAGTGTGAAAGCATTGCAACGATTGGTTTCTCCTGAACAAGAAGTTCGAAGGATTCTGCAGAAGATGCTGCGATTGCTGCAAGCTCTTCTGAAGTCGGGTTCTGGTTCAGACCGGAATCAGCAAATACAAATGCGCCATTTGCGCCATATTCGCAGTTCGGAACTACCATTAAGAAGAATGCAGATACAAGTTTTGTACCTGGTTTTGTTTTCAGGATCTGAAGACATGGTCTTAATGTATCAGCTGTAGAGTGACATGCACCGGATACCATACCGTCTGCATCGCCCATTTTTACCATCATTACACCATAGTACAGATACTGGTTAAGAAGAATCTCTTTAGCCTGATCCGGTGTCATGCCTTTTTTCTGTCTTAATTCTACTAACTTGTCAATATATCCCTGTGTTTTCTCTGATGTAGCAGGATCTACGATCTGTGCGCCGGAAATGTCATATCCGTCTTCAGCTGCACTCTTTTTAACAGCTTCTTCGTTACCAACAAGGATAACCTTTGCAATTCCTTCTTTTAAAATTTTCTCTGTAGCTGCCAGAGTTCTCTTATCTTCTGTCTCCGGAAGTACGATTGTTTTTACGTTTGCTTTTGCTCTCTCTTTGAGTGTGTCAATAAATCCCATGATTAAAATGGCTCCTTTCATATAGCAGTTCTGATATCACAATATCTGTATACCAGATATCATTACCATTCACCGAATATATACAGTGAACAGTAATCTGTTTTCTGCGCTGTCTTCATTATACCTCCTGAAGCCTTGTATTTCAAGCATCTGAATGGTAGAATATGACATAAAAAAGTATTTTTTAAGATGCAATATGGTAAAAAAGAGAGAACTCTACAAAATTTCAGAAAGGAGCTTTCTGTCTAAATTTATGAAAACAGCAGGAATTATTGCAGAATATAATCCTTTTCACAAAGGACATGAATATCAGATCCGGTATACAAAAGAAAAGCTAAAGGCAGACTATGTGATTGTTGCCATGAGCGGAGATTATGTGCAGCGCGGCACTCCCGCTCTCATCTCCAAACATACACGTGCAGAAATGGCTCTGCGGTGCGGCGCTGACCTTGTACTTGAAATGCCGGTATCCATCTCTACAGCAAGTGCAGAAGCCTTTGCAATGGGGGGCGTTTCCCTGTTAGACAGCCTTGGTATTGTTGATATACTCTGCTTTGGAAGTGAGTCAGGGGAAATCAGTGCACTGAAAGAACTGGCTGAGATCCTTGTAGAAGAACCTGAAGAATATAAGAAACTGTTGAAAAGCTTTTTAAGCGAAGGTCTGACTTTTCCCGCTGCCAGAAGCCAGGCATTGACAGAATATTTTAAAAATCCGCGCAACTTCAGTGGTGACGATTTTGACGGGGTACTTACTCCTCTGTTAAATGAAGTCACACAGATCCTGAATACACCAAATAATATCCTGGGGATTGAATACTGCAAGGCACTTCTCCGCCTGAACAGCCAGATCCGCCCTGTCACGATCCGCAGGGCGGGAATGGGGTATCATGAAACCACTGTCCCTGAAGGAGATTCAGCAAGCTCCTCCCCTGATTTACAGTCATCTACTGATTCCTTTGCATCTGCAACTGCTATACGCAGTCTTATTCAAAATCCGGGATGTGACAATTCAGAGACAATCTCAGACATAAATAATCCAGTCAGGAATCCGGATACCAAAACTGCCAATATATTATCATCCCAGATTCCACCAGATGCTTTTTACGTTTTCAAAAAGGCGTTGGACTCCGGTGAATTTCTCACAGAAAATTCTCTGGACTCTATTCTTTCTTACTGCCTTATGAAAGAAAATGTAGAAAGCCTTTCTTCCTATATGGATGTTTCCGAGGATCTCGCCCGGCGGATCATAAATCAACAGAATTTTCTGTTGTCCTTTTCCCAATCTGTATCTGTTTTAAAAACCAGAGAGCTGACTCAGACAAGGATACAGAGAGCATTGCTTCATATTATATTAAATATCCACACTGCACCCACTCAGATTCCCTTTGCCAGGGTTCTTGGTTTCCGCAAAGAAAGCAGCGAACTGCTAAGCCGGATCAAGCAGCACAGCCGAATTCCTCTTATCACCAAGCTTGCGGACGCCCAAAATCTTTTGGACAGTGAAGGTAATCAGATTTTATCTGAAACTGTTTTTTCTTCCAATTTATATGAAAAACTTCTGTGTCTGAAAACCGGCAGAAAATTCTGCCACGAGTCCCAGAAACAGCTTATTATCCTATAATTCTTGTTGTTTGGATGCACTTATGTTAAAATACAAACAGTGAGGATAAGGATATAAAATAAGGAAGGAGGAAAAGAAAAATGAAAGCTAATTCAGGTTTGAAAAAGAACAGAACAAAGATTCAGATGGTACTTACCGCCCTGGTAATCTTATCTGTTGTACGTCAGTTTTTCCTGGGAAATTACCACAATATGTTTCTGGGAATCCTGACATTGATCCTTTTTATGGTTCCCCAGTTTCTGGACAGGAAACTGAATGTCACAATACCACCGGGACTGGAAACAGTCATTCTGATCTTTATCTTTTCAGCAGAAATTCTTGGCGAAATTAATGCCTTTTATGTAAAAATTCCAATCTGGGATACTATTTTACATACTACTAACGGTTTTCTGATGGCTGCCATCGGATTTGCACTGATCGATCTTTTTAACCGCAGTGACAGGTTTTCCATTAAAATGTCACCGTATTTTGTAGCTTTTTTTGCATTCTGTTTTTCAATGACTGTTGGTGTTATGTGGGAATTCTTTGAATTCAGCATGGACTGGTTTTTTGGAATGGATATGCAGAAAGACTGGATCGTACCGGCCATCAACTCTGTGAAGCTGAATCCTACCGGCGCAAATGTTCCGATCCATGTAGATGTTCAGTCTCTGGTCGTTAACGGCGAGACCTGGAATCTGGGAGGCTATCTTGATATTGGTATTGTTGATACCATGAAAGATCTGATCGTAAACTTTATCGGTGCAGTAGTATTTTCCGTCATCGGTATTCTGTATCTGCGAAACCGCGGAAAGGGAAAGCTGGCAGCTTCTCTGATCCCGCAGGTACGCAGTAAACAGGAAGAAGAACATTCTTCCAAAGATCAGTAAGATCCACAGCTACCGAAACTGGCGCACTTTTCTGGAAATATTCTCCAGTTCTTCTCTGGAAAGCTCAGGAAGTCTTTCCAACTGATCCATAAACATGGCAAGTGTCTCTTTTCGCTGCATTTCCACCATCTGGGTGTAGAAATTAACCACTACCCCGGTGGCAATGGCAACTACAAAAAGCGAATAGATTGTCAGAAGAACGGAACACATTTTTCCGATAAAGGTAACCGCAACCACATCGCCAAATCCGGCAGTGGAGATCACCGCATAGCAATACCACAGCGCATCTCCGTATCGGTTAATGTCCGGTTCCACCAGCTGGATCACTGCTGCGATAGCAAAAATAAACGCAATAAAACCAATGATAATTTTATCTGCGCGAGTCCGTTTTAATACACTGCCTAATACTTTAATTCTTTTCATACACCTGTCCTCCAATGAAATAATCTATTATCTGAAATTAATTGAAGTATAGTATAAAACGGTTTCACTTGCAACACAAAAGCTTTGTGACATATAAAGGAGAATCCTCGTATGAAAGACAACAAAACGTTAAAAATCATCATCCTGATCACAGGAATTTTAACTGTATTATTAGGCATCTATACTCTTGTAAGACCAATGAGAACCTTTCTCTCTATCGGTTGGATCCTGGGAATCCTTCTGTTTGTAAATGGTATTGAACTTGTAGCTCTCTCTTTATCTAAAGAAAAGAAAGAAATCGGCGCATGTATCCTCGGTGTTCTCGAAGGACTTGCAGGTCTTGTTTTACTTTTCAGCGGTATCCAGAGATTCATTACAGATGTAATGGCAGCTTATATGGTCGGTGCTGTCATCCTGATCTATGGTATTTTCCAGATTGTCGGCGGCATAAAGACATACAGCACCTCTAAGGGAAAAGGAATCCTGAGCATTATCTGTGGTATTTTATCTGTCATTGTCAGTATCGTATCATTTACCCACCCTGTACTTACCATGATCTCTGCAGGATATATGATCGCATTTTCTGTTTTAATGCAGGGTATCAACATGATCGTACTTGGAATTAATTTCGGAAAGGCAGAAAGTTGACAAAAAGGTTATGACTGTATGAATAACACAAAAAGCCCCAAAAACGTATCTTTAAAAAATCAGCTTGAATTGTGGCTGTTCTGTGCACTCATTGGTGCTGTTGCCGGTGCACTGGTATGGATCCTGCTGAAAATAATGGCAGTCGGAACTGAATTTCTATGGAAATGGTTTCCCGGAAAAACCTCTGTTCCCTATTATACGATTCTTATCTGTGTAGCCGGTGCGGCAATTATCGGTATTTTCCGAAAAATATTCGGAGACTATCCCGAAGATCTGGAAACCGTTATGGAAAAAGTCAGAGCAGAAAAAAGATACGAATACAAAAACATGCTTGTAATGATGGTGGCAGCACTGCTGCCATTACTCATAGGAAGCAGTGTAGGTCCCGAAGCCGGACTTACCGGTATTATCGTAGGTTTATGCTACTGGGCCGGAGACAATCTGAAGTTTGCCAAACAGAATACCAGAAATTATTCGCAGATTGGTGCCGCAGTCTCCATGAGTGTGCTGTTTCACGCACCTCTGTTCGGTATTTTCGAAGTAGAAGAAAACTCCGAGGAAGATCTTGCAGCCTTAACAAAGGGTTCCAAATTATTTATTTACGGAATCGCGCTGGCTGCAGGCACTGGTATTTATGCAGGTTTATCTGCATTTTTTGGTGCAGGGCTTTCCGGATTTCCATCCTTTGATATGGTGGAAATCCAGAAAAAAGACTATCTGCTTATGATTCTGTATATTTTGTGCGGTCTTATCCTGGCATACTTCTATCAGGCAACACACAAGCTGACCGGAAATATTTCCAACAGATTCCCGGCAGTTGTCAGAGAAATTTTTGCAGGTTTATGTCTTGGAATCACAGGTTCATTCTTACCTGTACTTATGTTTTCCGGAGAAGAGCAGATGGGAACACTTATGAAAACCTATACCTCTTATCTGCCGCTGGCACTTATTGGCATTGCATTTTTTAAGCTCCTGCTGACAAATCTGTGTATTCAGTTCGGTTTAAAGGGAGGGCATTTCTTCCCTGTCATCTTTGCCGGAGTATGTATGGGATACGGCGTGGCAATGCTGACCTGCGGGCCAGACGGGGGACATGTGGTATTTGGAGCTGCAATCGTTACTGCGTCACTTCTGGGTGGAATCATGAAAAAGCCACTGGCAGTAACTATGCTTCTCTTCCTCTGCTTCCCGGTTAAAATGTTTATCTGGATTTTCATTGCAGCAGTGGTCGGAAGCAAGCTTATCACACTCAAACCAGAGCAGGAGCCTTCTGTAGATTACAGCAGGCAATAGAGTCGCTACCAGACAAAAAGAACCATTATATCAGAAAACATGGCTGTATGCTTCAGGCAACAACTATAACTTCTGTATATAATGGTTCTTTCATTTACAATTATATGTTATTTTTATAATTACTTTTCTCCGGAAAGAAGAATACGGTCATTATCCAGCATCTTACCGGCACCTGTCTTAAACTTCTCCAGAAGTCCTTCCACTGTCAGGCCTTTCTTTTCTTCTTCATGGATATCCAGCACAATATCTCCGGAATCCATCATCAGAATACGATTTCCCAGATCAAGGGCCGACTGCATATTGTGGGTGATCATCAGACAGGTAAGCTGATGTTCCTCTACAATTCGTTTCGTAAGATTCAGCACCTTCTCTGCTGTGCCCGGGTCAAGGGCTGCTGTATGCTCATCCAGAAGCAAAAGCTTGGGCGGATTCATGGTTGCCATGAGAAGTGTCAGCGCCTGTCTCTGTCCGCCGGAAAGAAGTCCTACCGGCTGAGTCATACGCTTCTCAAGTCCTATATCCAGAAGCTTCAGTTCTTCATGGAATCGTTCTTTCTCCTGTCTGGACACATGGGAAAGCCATCCGCCTTTCCCTGCTGCAAGTGCCAGATTCTCTTCTATAGTCATTCCAGGTGCAGTTCCCCTCATAGGATCCTGATACAGGCGACCGATGGTCTTTGCACGTACATGCTGGGGCATAAAAGTAATGTCCTGTCCATCCAGCATGATCACACCGGAATCTGTAAGAAAATCTCCACAGATCGCATTAAACAGAGTGGATTTACCAGCTCCATTGGAACCGATGATCGTTGCAAAATCACCCTTCTCCAGATTCAGGGATAAATCTCTGATGGCCTGTTTCTCGTTTACCGTACCCGGATTAAAAGTCTTGGAAATATGTTCAATCTTCAGCATAAATCACTGTACTCCCTTCCTGTGAGTCATTCTTCTCTTAATCTGCGGCCACTGTTTTTTCAAATATGGGCCTGAAATAGCCAGCACAACGATCACAGAAGATACCAGTTTCAGCATAAATGCCGGCATATTGAATCTCAGTGCAACGGTATATACCAGACGGAAAATAAAAGATCCAAGTACCATGCCAACAGCTCTCACGAAAATTCCACCTCTGCCAAGAATCGTACCACCGATCAGCAGGGAAGCCAGCGCAATGGTAACCATTCCCTGTCCGATATTGATATCTACGGATTTCTGTGACTGAGACAGAAGACATCCGGAAAGTGCTGTGAAGGAGTTGGCAACACAGAGACCTACAATCGTAGTAAATACCGGATTAATAGATGAGGATTTTACCATATCTGCATTATTTCCTGTTGCCCTGATTGCCAGACCAAGTCTTGTCCTTAAGAAAAATACAAGGAAGGCAATCACAATGGCTACTGCAATGAAAGCAACTACAATATCTCCTCTTCCTTTCAGCGGTGTACTTTTCAATGTTTCTTTCATCATGGAAAATACCGTCTCTGTTCTGTTCATATTGATCAGGGAGGAACCTCCCATCACTGCAATATTTACAGAATAAAGAGCCGTATTAACGATAATTCCTGCAAGAAGACTGTCAACACCCAGCTTTGTCTGAAGTATGGCTGTCACAAAGCCCGAGCATATACCTGCAGCCATAGCTGCAAAAATTGATAAAAAAGGATGTCCGCTGACTGCCACTGCTGCTCCCACTGCTGCTCCCAGTGTGAAACAGCCATCAGTGGAAAGGTCACAGACATTCAGCATGGAATAACTGAGAAACAGGGCAAGAACTGTCAATGAACAGATCAGGCCAAGTTTCAGTGCGGTCTCTCCAAGAGAGAGTATAGTCGCAATAGTCACGATGATTTCCTCCAATTTGTATTTATTTTATTACATTCAATGAACAGCAACAGAAAATATCTGCTGCTGTTCATTTTAATCCAGAAAATATATCAGTCTTTTCAACCGGCACAATGGATTCCATAAACCCAGAACTTATTCTGAATTTATTCAAAATGCTGTCCGAATATCCTTATTATTTCTCTACATCATCAAAGCTCTCTGCTGTAACGATCTCATTTACCTGTGTGCATAACGGCTCGAAATCTTTTTTAACAGTTTCAAGATCAAGTCCAAGTCCCTCGCAGGTTTCTGTGTTTACTGTTGCAGTACCATTATCAAAAGTTTCAACAGATGTTGTTGCAGGATCTGCATCATTCATAAGGATGTCTGCGATCATATCTGCTGTCTTCTGTCCAAGGTTTGCATAATCAACACCGTATCCGACAAATGCACCGTTTAGTGCAAAGGAGTCAGCTCCTGTATACTGTGGGATACCTGCATCAATGAATTTCTCATAGATAGAAAGCTCTGCTGTCATAATTGTGTTGTCAGTTGGTGTGAATACTGCATCTACGCCATCTGCCACCAGTGCATCTGCTGCAAGCTGTACCTCATCTGTTGTGGTACCTGTACGCTCTACATATTCGATGCCTTCTTTATCCAGATAATCCTTGGCTTCCTGGATGGCTGTTGTAGAAGAATCCTGTCCGATATCGTATAAAAGTCCGATTTTCTTTACATCCGGGTTCACTGCCTGGATCAGTTTCATGATGGATGCTGTATCCAGATAATCGCTTGTACCTGTAATGTTGGCTCCAGGTGCATCCAGATCCTCTACAAGGCCGCTTCCTACAGGATCAGACACTGCGGAAAATACAACCGGTGTATCGGTTCCTTCTGTTGCGGACTGCATACGCATTGCTACAGGTGTTGCAATACCTACCATCAAATCTACATTATCAGCCTGAAAATCAGAAATGATCTGTTCCATAACATTGGCATCTGCATTACAGTTATCATAGGACACATCAAAATTTACGTCTTTTTCCTTGCCGATTTCTCCCAGACGGGACTGGATGTTGTCTACGATCTGATTCAAGGAAGCGTCATCTACATAATTGCAGATACCGATCTTGAAATCCTGTGCCATAACCGGTGATGCCATCATCATAGTTGCCATTGCTGTTGCTGCGATTGCTAATACTCTTTTTTTCATAGTCTTTTTTCCTCTCTCTACATCTTATTTAGCAGTTCATGGTTTTTTAACTGCCATAGTCTCAGGGATGTTTGCCAATCCCTTGTTACTGTCTGTGAGAAAGAACTCCCCGGATTCCTCTTTTTCCCGGATGTGTCAACTGCTGTGATACCCACCTGCCATCAGCAGATTTTCCTGCATTACAGGGGGTGCCATATAACAGATTCTCTTTATATATAAAAAAATCCGCCACAAGCTATCTGTTGCTTGAGACGGTAATAAGAATCTTATTATCGCGGTACCACTCAAATTGACGAATCGTCCACTTTCTCATGTACAAACATACACTCCTGATTTATAACGGGTTCGGTTCCCGTCGGTGCCTACTCTCACGCTTATCAAGATTTCGGACCGCCCTCGAAAGGCCATTCAACAATCAGTTTCATACAGCTTCCCACCAACTGCTGTTCTCTGGAATGATTCTTGGTTGTTTACTCTTCTTTCTCATCGGTTTTGATGTGTTTACTTTACCACGCTAATGCAGATATGTCAAGAGGTTTATTTTTTATTTTTTTCCAAAAGGGACGCGAAGGAATGGGAAGGGATTTCGGGCTTAGTTTCGGAACCATGTAATTCTAAGGCATTTGGTAAGTTGCTAAAAGCATTCAAAAAAATCTCAAACTCGCTTCGCTCAGACAGTGAGATTTTTTTGAATAACGCAACTTCCCAAATACCAAGAATTACTATGAACCCTCAAATGCGCCCGAAATCCCTTCCCATTCCTTCGCTGTGTACTGGCAAATTGACATATATTCCATTTTCGACAGCATGCCGAATTGCTTGCTTTCTGCACCACCGCAGGAGACTTATTTAATCGAATCAAGTAAATCCCCTGCGGTGGTTGCGAAAAGCAATAAGCAGTGGGTGGGGACTTGCCTTCTGTTAAATGCCTGCTGCAATGATATTGGGACCTGTATATTTCAGGATAGTAATGGATAGCAATGTGTAAACAGTGATGTTTACAGAACTATGTGATAAGTGTTAAAATAATGTTCAGAAAAGATCTGCGATCTGCTATGTGGTAATTTTAAGTTTAAATAGATTATTTATATAGAAATGAGGGATATTATATGTCAACAGCAAAAATGGTTTTTCATGGGAGTGATATTGAGAAAATATGCGAGGTCTATCAGCTTAAGCCGGAGGAAATTGTGAAGTTTGGGGCTAATGTAAATCCGCTGGGGCTTTCCGAGCATGTAAAGGAACAGCTTGCAGGACGGCTGGATATCCTGTCTTCTTATCCAGACAGAGATTATACTTCACTTCGCAGCACAATTTCAGAGTATTGTAATATTCCTGCTGAATTCATCCTGCCCGGAAATGGTTCCAGCGAACTGATCGCACTGCTGATACAGGAACGAAATCCAAAGCATACCCTTATCCTGGGTCCGACCTATTCAGAATACTCCAGGGAACTCTCCTTCTCCGGAAGCACTCAGGAATACTACCACCTGCGCGAAGAGGATAACTTTGTTCTCGATGTAGATGACTTTTGCCGGACTCTGGATGGAAAATACGATTTTCTCATCCTCTGCAACCCAAATAATCCTACCTCATCTGCAATTAGCATAAATGACCTGCGCAGAATCGTTTCCTTCTGCAATGAGCGGAACATTTTCGTGATGATCGACGAAACTTATGTAGAATTTGCCCCGGATATCAATGAGATCACTGCTGTCAGCCTTACCAGAGAATTCACGAACCTTATGATTCTGCGCGGCGTATCAAAATTCTACGCAGCCCCAGGTATGCGTCTTGGCTACGGAATCACCGGGAACCTGGAATTTCTCAAAAAAATGAAAGAAAAACAGGTACCATGGTCTCTCAACAGTCTGGGAGCCCTGGCCGGCGAGCTGATGCTCCAGGATAAAACCTACATCCGCCAAACCCGGGACCTCATCCTCTCAGAACGCACCCGCCTGCTCAAAGCACTGGAGAATATTCCCACTTACAAAACCTACCCGGCCTACGCCAACTTCCTCCTCCTGAAAATCCAGAAGCCCGGCCTGACCTCCCGGGACGTCTTCGACGCCTGCATCCGCCAGGGTCTCATGATCCGTGACTGCTCCTCCTTCGAATGCCTGGACGGCGAATACATCCGCTTCTGCATCATGCACCCCGAAGACAACACCCGACTCCTCAATATTCTGGAATCTCTTTAATTGCTATAGTTAAAACCAGATACCAGCGGAGCGGAAAATATTTTGTCTGGGGTGCATTTGCAGGAGTCTTAGATATTCTTAGTTTTCAGAAATCTGCGTTATGAGCTGGCTGCATCACTGTCTGAGCGAAGTTTGCAACGGAGCGAGTTTGACAAGACGGCTCATGCTTTTAGCAGATTTATGGAAACTTAGAATATCTTAGGCTCCGAAACCGCACCCCAGACAAAATATTTTCCGCTCCGCGTCCCTCTTGAACATAAAAAGAGCCAGAAACTCCCCTTTTCCGAAGTTTCTGGCCTTTTTTATCAGTTTTTAAAGCTATGGATCGGTGCCGGAATCCTTCCGCCACGCTGCACAAACGCATCACAGGAGAACTGGTTCACCGGCATGATCGGTGCATAACCAAGCAGTCCACCGAACTCAACCACTTCGCCAACCCCCTTACCAATTACCGGGATCAGACGAACCGCCGTAGTCTTCTGGTTCACCATACCAATTGCAGACTCATCCGCAATAATACCCGCAATCGTAGAAGCCTTCGTATCTCCGGGAATTGCAATCATATCAAGACCTACAGAACATACACAAGTCATAGCTTCCAGCTTCTCAAGAGTCAGTGCCCCTGCATTCACCGCATCGATCATACCCTGATCCTCGCTGACCGGAATAAATGCACCACTCAAACCACCAACTGCTGTAGAAGCCATAACTCCACCCTTCTTAACCTGGTCATTTAACAGAGCAAGCGCTGCTGTTGTGCCCGGTGCACCTGCATGCTCCAGACCAATCTCCTCAAGGATCTCAGCAACACTGTCACCAATTGCAGGAGTAGGAGCCAGAGACAGATCCACGATACCAAACTTAACACCAAGGCGTCTGGAAGCCTCCTGTGCTACCAGCTGACCAACACGTGTTACCTTGAAGGCAGTACGCTTGATCATCTCACAAAGAGTTTCAAAATCCTTACCTCTTACCTGTTCCAGCGCAGTCTTAACAACGCCAGGTCCGCTGACACCAACATTAATGATAGTGTCTGCTTCTGTCACACCATGGAAAGCACCTGCCATAAACGGGTTATCATCCGGTGCATTACAGAATACAACCAGTTTCGCACATCCCAGGGAATCCTGATCTTTGGTAGCTTTCGCTGTTTCCAGAACGATCTCACCCATCAGCTTAACAGCATCCATATTGATACCTGTACGTGTAGATCCAACATTTACAGAACTGCAGACACGCTCTGTCTTCGCCATAGCCTGTGGGATAGATTCGATCAGAAGTCTCTCAGCAGGAGTCATTCCCTTGCTTACCAGTGCAGAATAACCGCCGATAAAGTTTACGCCTACCACCTTGGCAGCCTTATCCAGAGTTTCTGCAATAGTTACAAAATCTTCCTTTGTCTTACATGCAGCTCCGCCAATCAATGCAATCGGAGTTACGGAAATTCTTTTATTTACGATCGGAATTCCATATTCACCGGAAATAGCCTCACCTGTAGATACCAGATCCTTTGCACAGGTTGTGATCTTTTTATAGATTTTCTCATTTAAAACAGCAAGATCACTGTCAATACAGTCCAGAAGGCTGATACCCATAGTAATGGTACGCACATCCAGATTCTCCTGCTCGATCATTTTATTCGTTTCATTTACTTCAAAAATATTGATCATTTTGTTTTTCTCCCTTGTATGTTCTCTCAGCATTTTTCAGGCAATCTGATACAGGAAAGTCCCTCAGTGGCTTACCTGCTTAGATTTTCTCAGATTCTGTGCATTACATTGAAGATATCTTCATGCTGGCAGCGGATCACTACACCGATCTTATCTCCAAGGGCTTCCAGTTCTTTGGCAAGAACTCCGTTGTCTTTCTCACATTTGCTGGCATCTGTTACCATCATCATGTTGAAATATCCCTGTACGATGGTCTGGGAGATATCAAGAATGTTTACATTATTGTCTGCAAGATAAGTACAAACCTTTGCAATAATTCCTACGGTATCGTTTCCTACTACTGTGATGATTGTCTTTTTCATAAGTTCTTTGTCCTTTCTACACTGTAATTACTTCTGATATGCAATCCCTCTGTGCCACCTGAATTCTGAAATCACGCGACTTATAAGGGTTGTCACCTAAGGTTACTTCTGAACAGACGGTTTCATATGCCAGTTCCTCATAGTTATTTTCCCTGCTCAGATGTCCAAGGAAAATCCCTTTCATATTGTCATGCAGCAGCCTGCATAAAAGCCTGCCTGCATTCTCATTGGAAAGATGTCCCCTGTCTCCAAGGATTCTCTGTTTCAGATAATAGGGATATTTTCCAACCTGCAGCATACGGATGTCATGATTTGCTTCCAGAAGAAGCGCATCCAGATTCTGCAGATTACCGACTATGTACTCATTATATTTTCCAAGGTCTGTAGCAATCCCCACAGAATGCTCTCCACACTCTACCCGGTATCCTACGGGCTGTGCAGCATCATGAGGGATCGTAAAAGGATTCACTGTCAGATCATTAATCTCAAAAGGCTCATCTTCGTGTATCTCACGAAAAATCCCTTCCGGCATTTTTCCAAGATTCATGTGAGATAAAGCTTCCACAGTTCCTTCTGTCGCATAAACCGGTATCTGATGTTTCCTTGCGATCACGCCCAGACCTTTGATATGATCCGAATGTTCATGTGTAATCAAGATACCATCAATATCTTTTCCTGTCAATTCCAGAGAATTCAATCCCTGTTCTACTCTTTTTCCGCTGATGCCTACATCCACCAGAAGATGGGTATTATCTGAGCCCACATAAATACAGTTTCCACTGCTTCCGCTGGCAATGCTACAAAGTCTCATATTTTCTGATTCCTTCCTCAATCTGCCGTCTGGTCTGTGCAAAATCTCCGTTATTTACCACAACATAGTCTGCATTTTCCCGAAAAAAAGTCTCCGGTGCCTGACTGGCAATGATACTGACTGATTTCTCTCTTGTATAACCGCGGTTCTCCATCAGTCTCCTGATACGGATCTCTTCATCCGTATGAATATACCATATCGTATCGCAAAACTCCTGATAATGATCTTCCAGAAGGAGTGCAGCTTCCACCACACATATCTTCTGTCCCTGCTGTTTCTTTACAGCTAACTGCTCTCTGATGTACTGTTTCACAGCCGGATGGATGATCTGGTTTAATTTCTCCAGAAGCTCTGGATGTGAAAATACTACATCCGAAACCTGTCTGCGGTCAATAGTTTTATCATTTTTTATGATTTGTCTTCCAAATAGTGCAATCACCGGTTCATAACAGGACTGCCCCGGCTCCATCACCAGATGCCCGATCTCATCTGCTTTCATCACATATGCCTGATACTTTTCTTCAAGAAAATCAAGCACTGTACTTTTTCCGGCACCCACTCCGCCGGTAATTCCTATTGTTATCATCATCACTTCGCCTCATACCAGTTATTACCCTGATGCATATCGACTTCCAGTTCTACGGAAAGCTTTGCGGCACCTTTCATCTCTTCTTCAAGAATAGCAGAAACCTGCGGGATTTCCTCTTTACAGGTCTCTATCAGAAGTTCATCGTGTACCTGAAGTACAAGACGGGATTTAAGATTCTCATCCTTTAATCGTCTGTACACACGGTTCATTGCAATTTTAATGATATCCGCCGCAGTTCCCTGTATTGGAGAGTTCATGGCTACTCGCTCCCCAAAAGACCTCTGCATAAAATTACCGGATTTCAGTTCCGGGATCGGCCTGCGTCTGCCAAACATGGTAGTCACATATCCTTTTTCTTTTCCCTCTTCCACCAGTCCGTCAAGAAATCCTTTGATCTTTGGATAAGTTTCAAAATATCTTTCAATATATTCTGCTGCTTCTTTTCGTGTGATACTTAAATCCTGGCTGAGCCCAAAGGAACTGATCCCATAAACGATTCCAAAATTTACTGCCTTGGCATTTCTCCTCTGCAGATCTGTCACCTCATCAAAGGGCACATGGAATACCTCTGATGCTGTATGTCTGTGGATATCCTGGGCTTCTTTATATGCCTGGATCAGTTTCTCATCCCCTGACATATGCGCCAGAACGCGAAGCTCGATCTGGGAATAGTCCGCATCCAGAAATACATATCCCTCTTCCGGAACAAATACCTTACGGATCAATCTTCCAAGCTCCATTCTTACAGGGATATTCTGAAGATTCGGCTCTGTGCTGCTGATCCTTCCTGTTGCTGTAATTGTCTGGTTAAAAGTAGAATGAATCCTGCCGTCCTCTGCGATCTCACCAACAAGCCCGTCTGCATAAGTAGATTTCAGTTTCGCAAGCTGACGGTACTCCAGAATATCCTTTACAATGGGATACTCCGGTGCAAGCTTTTCCAGAATATCTGCCGCTGTGGAATAACCTGTCTTTGTTTTCTTTCCACCCTTAAGGCCAAGCTTTTCAAACAGGATCACTCCCATCTGTTTCGGAGAATTGATATTAAACTCTTCCCCTGCCTGCTGCCAGATCTGCTTCTCCAGTTCTCCAATACGTACACTTAGTTTCTCACCGTAGCTTTTCAGTTCTTCACTCTTCACGCTGATTCCCCATTTTTCCATGGAATCAAGAGTAAAGATCAGCGGAAGCTCAATCTGTGTATATACATTCCACATACCTGTATCACGCAATGCTTCACACATGGGTTTCCGGCAGGCAAGTGCTGTATAGGCCATGTAGCAGGCCCATGCTGCAAGCCCCTCTGCACTCTCCTCCCATGCTTTTTCCACTGTTTTCTTTCCAAGAAGTTCCTCTCTTGCAGGCAGGATACGACCATTCAGATATTCCTTTGCCATATCATCGTAAGTATAGGAGGATTTCAGAGGATTCAGCAGATATGCAGCCACACCTGCATCAAATACAGCCATCGGATCATCAGATTTTATATGCTTGAGTAATGCCTTTACATCCAATGCACATACACATTTTTTATCATATTTCAGAGTACCGTCTGTATTGACATCAGATATCTCATTTTCCGGATCCTTCTTCACATCATCTGTATTAGATTTCATAATGTTCTCTGTGTTGGATTCAGATACTTTATGAAGGAGCCCTTCCAATTTTCCGCAGAGATAACCTTCTGTGATCATCCCTTCTACAGGAATATAATAAATTTCCTCTTCATTCAGCGCAAGTCCTGCACCAAATACCCTGCCATTCTCTGTAACCAGAGAAACACCCGCTGTCTTTCCTGCTTCCGCTTTCGCAAACAGCGCTTCACAGCCTGCCAGGTCTGCACATGTGAAAAACTCCTGTTCCAGCGTATCTTCCTGTACTGCCGCAGAGTCAAAACGGTTAAGCAGATTCTTAAATTCCAGCTGTCTGCAGAGAAGGAAAGCTTCTTTTGTATAAAGATTTCCCAGTTTTGCCTTTTCATACGAAAACTCTATGGGACTGTCCGTACAGATCGTAGCCAGAGCCTTGCTCATCTGCGCCATATCATAATGTTCTCTCATTGATTCCCTGGCTCTGTTTGGCTTCAGCTCTTCCAAATGTTCATGAGCATTCTCAATACTTCCATACTCCACAATAATCTTTGTGGCAGTCTTCTCACCTACTCCCGGGATTCCCGGAATATTGTCAGCACTGTCACCCATCAGAGCCTTTAACTCAATGATCTGAGGAGGTGTCACCTGATATTTCTCGATCACCTGCTGTGCATGATAATCCTCTATGGTGGTCTTGCCCCTTACAGTCTTTGGCAAACGGATCATAACCTTATCTGTCGCAAGCTGAAGCAGATCTCTGTCACCGGAAAGGATTGTCGCATCCATTCCTGCCGCTTCGCTTTTCCTGGCCAGAGTTCCCAGAATATCATCCGCTTCGTAGCCTTCTTTTGTCACAACATTCACACCCATTGCAGTAAGCATTTCTTTAATCAGCGGTACCTGCTCTCTCAGTTCTTCAGGCATGGGTTTACGTGTTCCCTTGTATGCTTCAAACATCTTATGGCGGAAAGTCGGTGCCTTCAGGTCAAATGCCACTGTCAGATACTGAGGCTTCTCTTCCTCGATCGTCCGAAGAAGGATATTCAGGAAACCATATACTGCCCCTGTGTGTTTTCCTTCTGAATTTGTAAGATCCGGCAGACCATAAAAAGCTCTGTTCAGAATACTGTGTCCGTCAATCAGTAATATTTTTTCGCTCATAAAATCCTCCAGTGTCTTTATAGAATGTAATTTGTCTCCATCATTACAAAAATCAATATTGCCGCAATCGTAGCGATCAGAAGGCATATACTTACTCCAAACATCAGCCAACTGGCTTTCTTCTTGCGGATATATCTTCTGGATTTCCGGATATCCTGTTCCAGCAGTTTTTTGAAATCCAGAACCGAATCGCTGCTGTCATCATCAAGCTGCTGTGTTACCTCATGTACAATAAAATATGTTTCCAGTTCATCATAACAGGAAGAACAATTCTGTACATGATCGAGAAACTCTTCCAGTTCATTTAGTGGAAGATCATGTTTAATATAACTACTCACCATTCCTTCTGCAGTTCGGCAATCCATCTTCATTCCCTTCTTTCTTCCAAAAAACATCCAGGATGCTGCGTTCACTATTACGAATTATAACCGAACCGGAGTTAATTGGCAAGGAAAAGCAGCAGAAGCTCAAATCGCCTCTGCTGCTTTCATTGCTGTTCACTCAGTTTTCAGTGACATAACCAAATTTCCGGATTGCCTGCGGCAATGGACTTTTGGCTTGTATATCTTGAGAAAATATCACTTCTGCAGATTCACTTTCCCGGAAGATGTATCTGCATCAGCTTCTGTACTGTTTTCGGATTCTGCATTGTTCTCAGACTCTGTATTACTTTCAGATTCTGCCACTGCAGTGGGAACCTGTACAGGTGCATTCAGGATCTTCATAAATTCCTCACCTGTAATTGTCTCATGCTCATACAGATATTTTGCAAGTTCATGGAGCTTTCCGATATTGTCCTGAAGGATTTTCAGTGCTTTCTGGTGTTCCATCCTGACAAGCTCCACAACCTTCTTATCCAGAAGAGTCTGTGTCTCAAAAGAACAGCTTAAGCTGGAGTCTCCGCCCAGATACTGATTTGTCACATTCTCCATGGCAACCATATCGAAGTCTTCACTCATACCATATCTGGAGATCATTGCTCTTGCAAGCTTAGTCGCCTGTTCGATATCATTGGATGCTCCGGTTGTAATAGAGTGGAAGATCAGTTCCTCAGCGGCACGACCGCCTGTAAAGGTCGCTATCTTATTTGCAAGTTCTTCCTTTGTCATCAGATAATGATCTCCGTCATCCACCTGCATGGTATATCCGAGTGCTCCTGATGTACGCGGAATAATAGTGATCTTGTGGACCGGTGCAGATTCGGTCTGCTTTGCTGCAACCAGCGCATGTCCGATTTCATGATAAGCAACTATCAGTTTTTCTTTATTGGAAAGAACTCTGTTCTTCTTCTGATATCCTGCGATAACTACCTCGATACTCTCCTCAAAATCTGCCTGGGTGGCAAATTTTCTGCCGTCACGTACTGCACGAAGTGCTGCTTCATTGACAATATTTGCAAGTTCTGCACCGGAAGCTCCGGCTGCAGCTTTCGCAATCTCATCAAAACGTACGGAATCTGCGATCTTAATCTTCTTTGCATGGACTTTAAGGATTTCCTCACGTCCTTTTAAATCCGGAAGTTCAACAGGAATACGTCTGTCAAAACGTCCGGGACGAAGAAGTGCGGGATCAAGGGAATCCGGTCTGTTGGTTGCCGCAAGGATCACAACACCTTTGGAGCCGTCAAAACCATCCATCTCTGTAAGCAGCTGGTTCAGAGTCTGCTCGCGCTCATCATTGCCGCCTGTAAATCCGGCACCATCACGTTTCTTGCCAATTGTGTCGATCTCATCGATAAATACAATACATGGAGCTTTCTCATTCGCCTGTTTGAAAAGATCACGCACCTTGGCAGCGCCCATACCAACAAACATTTCCACGAATTCAGAACCGGAAATGGAGAAGAACGGAACTTCCGCTTCACCGGCTACCGCTTTTGCAAGAAGTGTTTTACCTGTACCCGGAGGGCCTACAAGAAGGGCTCCTTTCGGCATAGATGCACCGATTTCTCTGTATTTCTGCGGGTTATGAAGATAATCTACGATTTCTGTCAGAAGATCCTTGGCTTCGTCCTCTCCCGCTACATCTGAGAATTTGATTCCCGTAGATGATTTCACATATACTTTCGCATTACTCTTTCCAAATGACATTGCCCCACCGGGACCTCCGCCCATGGAACTCATCATCTTCTTGCTGAGCCACCTTCCAAGAAGGATAAAGATGGCAATCGGCAGTACATATCCTGCGATCAGACTGATCCAGATAGATGTCTGCTGTGGTGCTGCTGCACCGAACTTGACATTTGCATCATGCAAACGGTCTACAAGGTCAGGATCATTCATCTTGACAGTTCTGAAATAACCCTCCTGTCCGTCACTCTCTGCTACATAATAAATATAATCATCCTGAATTTCTACTGTCTTAACGTAATCCTTCTCTACTCCTGTCAGGAAAGTACTGTAATCAGTCGTCTGTACCTTTCGTCCCTCAATTGCAGGAAGTAACAGCACATTCAGAAGAATGATAATAACTGCCGCAATGATATAATATACATAAAGCGGTTTTCTGCCAGGCTTTTTATTATCAAGGTTCATTGGCTTTTCCTCCATTTCGTTTTGTTATGATGTACCATATCACTTATTCATCTCTTTTTCAAGAAAAGCGAGATAAATTTCATAAAGATTTTAGAATTATCTGAACTGTTTAATACGGCAAATAAAAAAAGCGAAAACCTTCACAAACAAAGGCTTCGCTTACTTTTTAATGCCGGCAGTGGGACTTGAACCCACATCAACATACTTAAAAATCCAGTAAAATCAATGGTTTCCCGGATTTTGACTTGCTTACTTTTGATTACTTTTTCCCATAAAGTAATCAAATATTTGTTAAAATGCAGCTTTCTCAAGAATTTCTTGAGACAATTTTGGCAGAATTCAATATCCTACATGGATCAACGAATCCGGTCTCTACTCTCTCATCCTCAGTAGCAAGCTTCCATCAGCAAAAGAGTTCAAGCATTGGGTTACTTCAGAAGTACTCCCCTCTATCCGCAAGAATGGCGCTTACATCCGTAATCAGGAAAATATGACACCAGCCGAGATCGTAGCGCATGGTCTTATCGCAGCTCAGAAGATTATTGAAGAGAGGGAGAAAGGCTAGATCATTCGACCCAGCCCCTCTTCATTCTTACATATTGAACTTATACAACATACCTGTTTATTATCATTAATTATTCCAATTAAACTTATATCATTCTGCTAAATCAGCATACTTCATCCATATATCCAATCCTGATCCTTTTACAGATTTATTAGAAAAATGTATCCCCTCATCATCATAACTAACTTCATCTAATATATTACCAACTAAATCCTGAACTTTAACAGGGCTTTCAACATTTATATCAAAAGCATATACAAGTGAATAAAGCTCAATTAATGCTGTTGCAGTATCAACAGTAGCATCTGAAGAAATCCATGCCATCCCCGTCATATTATTATTTGGTAATACCCCAAGAAAGATATCCATATTATTATTTATGCAATAATTTGTTTCATCACTGGTGAAATTTGAATAATTTAAAGTGCTTATTCCAGCTTGATCTTTTAACTCATTCCAATAATCAACTGCTTCATTATATCTTTTATTAAGAGTTGTCAGCGGTATTCCTGACAACATTGTATCTATAAGTGTTTGAGTCACTTCCCCTGTTTCTGTCATTTCTTGGTCTTTCTGATATTGTTTTATTGCTTCTGTCGTATTTTTTCCTTGAACTCCATCAGGCGTACCACAATCATATCCCCACATATTCAATATACTTTGAACGGATTTTATAGCATCTCTATCATATGTACTACTTGCATAAGCATTCACCATAGTCAAATTTAAAATTAATATCAAAGCCAGACACATTATTCTTATTTTTTTTCTCATTAATTTTCCCTCCATTTAATTAGTAATTATCATTCCATGCAACGAATCCATGAATGTATAATCATATCCATTCATAGAATAAGAACCTTTACTGATTGCCATTAATGTAGCAGTAAGCGCATCCTTATAAGATATAGAAGTATCAAACGACTGCACTAAATCTGTCACTAATTCAACATAATCGTTAGAATTTAAGGTTGACTTATATTCATCTTGTGGTGCAATAAAAATAGATATCTTGCCATTATTATTAGGATTAACGATACAACTATATAAAATTTTTTTAAACTTTACTACATATCCTAATGCTACGTTACTTCCATCAACATTTCTAATTTGCTCACCTACTTGTACGCCTGTGCACCCTGCAAATTTTGAAAAAATAGCATCAACTTCCTCTTCATCATTTTTAGATTTATTTGCTTCTTCTTTAACTGTTTCCTGTACTTTTTCAACTACTCCAAGAGATTGAAGTAATTCATCAGTAACAAGACCGTTCACCGTGATTCCTTTTGCAGTCTGATATGCTGTAATTGCTTCTACTGTTTTACTTCCAGCTAATCCATCAGGTGTACCACAATTATATCCTGCTTCATTTAATGTCTGTTGCACAATCTTAATAGTTGTTGCATCTTTGTACTCCACTACTTCTTGCTGTACATTTTCAACATTTTCCGCTTGAGAATCCAATGATTCATTTGCATTTTCTTTGTGTATATTAGGCACATTGTCATCTACTACTACATTACTAACATCATATATATGAAGTAATCCCCCTTCCTGTACCAGAGTTAATCCATTTTTTACTGCTGTACACATATGATATTTAGGATCCAAAATAATATTTCCATCTTTATCAAGTAATCCATAACCTTCATCTTTAAAAACAGCGTAACCCTCCGAAAATGTGCTTGCTAATGAAATGCTTTCAAATACTGTTTCTTCATTTTTATTAATATATTTCCATTCGCCATCAATTTTTACAGCCGCTACACCTTGAACAAAATTCCCCGCTGATTCATACTTAGGTGCAATTACAAATTTTCCACTTTTATCTATAAATCCCCATTTACCATTTCTTGAAACAGCTTGCAAATCTTCACTAAACGATCCCTGACAGTCATCAAACTGGGGAGAAATAACTATATTACCATTTTCGTCTATATAACCACGTTCTTTATTTTTTACAATATATCCTAAACCAGAATCATCGAATGCTCCAGCATAATCCCACTGTGGCGGAATTACAAATTTCCCAGTTGTGTTTATATAACCATATAATCCATCTTTTTCAGCAGCTGCAAGACCATCATGAAATTCCGATGACGAATCCCATTGTGGTTCAAGAACAATCTCTCCATTTGTATCTACATATCCCCACTTACCATTCTCATCTTGTACCTGTAATATCCCCTCAGAATACTCTGTACCATAATTTTTCCACCCAGTCGAAACAGTATTACCTGTTTTATCAATAAACATTTGGTTACCGTTCCTCTTAACACAAGCATACCCCTTAGAAAAATCCCTTGCTTCCTGAAACTGTGGTTCTATGACAATTTTCCCATCTTCGTCTATATATCCCCATCCATATGTTGAATCTTTTATAGCTGCTAATCCCTCCGAATATGCTCTACAATCAACAATTGTCCTATCACCTAAGTTTGCAACTTCAACTATACCTGGTGCATCTGCATATACATTTGTTGCTCCTATAAGCAAAAACGCTATTTCAGCAATTGTTAAAAAATTTTTTCTCATACCTAAATCCCCCTTTTATTAGTATTAAAAAGACATTACTTCTCCATAAGAAAAAGCAATGCCGTAATTATCATAGTTGCAACTGGCTGTCATACATTCGCTTAGACCCTATAATTTTGCGTCACCGGATTTTCCCGGCTATGCCATATTCAATTCGATTATATGTACTACACTTTACTTTGTTTTCACAAAATGTTCACACACATTATTGTACTACATTTCTGTAAAATGTCCACTAATCTTTCAGAATATTTTATGTAATAACAAATATCCAGCAAATTTGCTAATATTCTTCATACATATTTATATATTATTCGTCTTTCCACATGCCTTTATCTTTCAAACGCTGCTTGAACTGCTGCCAATGTCGTTCTGTCTCTTCCGGTGTCTCATGCCATAGCTTTTCTCTATCTAATTCTCCGGTTTTTTCCAAATATAGATAAAGTCCACATGCAAAAAACGCGTCCCATAACTTTTCTTCGTCTTTCTTCATATCCACCTCATTGGTATTATTTTATCCTACTTTATGCTATTTTTCAATATTATATCGCCTGTTTGTTATACTAATCAGCAAAAGGAGAGCTTGCATGAAACCATTGAAGAATAAAGTAAGCATCACTCTGGATGCAGATATTATAGATAAAATCAAGGAACTCGCAGAGGAAGATGATCGTTCTTTCAGTCAGTACATTAATCTTGTACTGAGAGAGCATATCAAGAATCTGGATAAATCAGAATAATGAGTGATCTGAAGTGGCAGCAGTCATATGCGACTAATCTTCAAAGTGAAAAAAGGGCAGCTGAGTAAATTATTGTTACTCAACCGCCCTATTATTATGGCTATATATTCCCGGAATCTTTACTGGATCAGTGACTGACCGTTCTGAAGCTCAGACTCCATAGCTACTCTCAGAGGTACTCTCTAATGTGGCATTCGTCCTCTCAGGATGCCCTCTACGCTGTCTATCCATTCCATATGTCCATCCTAGAGTGTGTCTGAAAAACATTTTAAATTGTTTATTTTAACCAAATTAATATTGAGGCGATACAAATAAATCCCAAGTAGGTTGCAGCTAATTTGTCATAACGTGTAGCGATTCGTCGGAATGCTTTTAATTTCAGAAAATACTTTTCTACTAAATGGCGTTCTTTGTATAACCACCAATCACAATGACGTTCAAATTTAGCTCCCTTTCGGGATGGAATGGTTGGCTCTCCACTGCGGGCGTACACATAATCAAGTAATTTATTACTGTCATATCCTCGGTCAGCTAACACATTGCTTCCGTTTATTTCAATTTAATCGAGCAAAGGGATTGCATAATTGATATCATTACGCTGTCCCTCACTGATCATTAAATAAACTGGATATCCATAGGCATCTACTGCCGCATGGATTTTGGTGCTGGCTCCTCCACGGCTATGCCCGATTTCATTTGAAGGCCCCCTTTTTTTGCACCGGCACTATGCTGGTGAGCCTGGATAATAGAAGCATCAATGGATAATTCTTCCAATTCTGCTTCAAGACTTAAAATACGGAAAATATTATCAAGGATACCATCATCGATCCATTTTCGGAATCGGCTATAGACAGTTTTCCATGAACCATAACGTTCAGGAAGATCGCGCCAAGGTGCCCCACTACGTGCAAGCCATACAATTCTATTCATAATGATACGATTGTCTTTTCTTGGACGTCCTTGTTTTCCAGTATTTTCAGGAGGTAATAAAGGTTCAATGCGAAGCCATTCTTCATCAGTCAACTCATATCGTCTCAACATAGTGAACACCCCTTTTTCTTTATTTTATCATGAAAAAGGGAAATAAAACATGCGTTTTGTGCAATTTTTATTTTTCAGACACGCTCTAGAGCCGAGAGCGTTATTCTTCTTCAGTTCGCGTGTAAGTTCTCTGTAATGGTTCTATACGACGTCACAGATATATGTTCGATAAAGCCCTGCAAAGTTCAGAGTAAAAAAAGGCTCACAAACTGTCTTTATTTCTAACAGCTTATGAGCCTACCTTTTTATATTATCATGCCAATTAAATTCAAATCTTATCGAGTTCCTCTTTAGCATCATATGTACAAGATTCCCTCCTTTAATTTTATTAAATTTTTCTATCAGGATTCCTTCTGAAAGGTACTTGATTACCTTTTTGATTACTTTTTGAAGACTGAGTCTCGCAAACCCAGTAAAATCAAGGCTTTTTAATGCCGGCAGTGGGACTTGAACCCACACGTGGTTGCCCACAACAGATTTTGAGTCTGCCTCGTCTGCCATTCCGACATGCCGGCATTGAAACGAGTATTATCATATCACGTTTTTGTCGAAATGGCAAGGGCATTTTTGAGTTTTTTTTAATATTTCACAAACCTCGTTTTAGAATACACATTGCTTGCCTTGATCAGTTTCTGATATCTGGCAAACAGCTTCTCAGGAAGTCTGATAGTTACGGTTTTGTTGACCGCAAAAGCTTTTTTTCCAACATAGTTCAGTGCTGTACTGTTGATCCTGATCACTTTGACTGCCGGGCACTGGTAAAAAGCTCTGGCATCTATATGTCTGACACTGGCAGGAAGTATAAAATTTCGCAGTTTCGTACACTGTGCAAATGCGTTGCTGCCAATTCTTTTTACTCTGCTGCCAAATCTTATGTTCCGCAGATTCGGGCACTGGCTGAACGCATATTTTCCAATCGTTGTTACATTATTTCCAAAAATAACATCTGTAATTTCTTTGTTCCCGCTGAAGGCATTCTTGTCAATTGTAGTTACTTTATAAACTTTATCATTGATCACAACTGTAGCCGGAATCTGTATCACATTATATTCCGCAGCAAGACCTGTAACGCTTACTTCTCTTTCATTTAAAATCTTATAGCCAATTCCACCTATCAGGTACTTATAGCTTCCACCCTGTTCAGTTAACGGAGCTGCATTGAACTGATATCTCACAGGTTGTACAATATCGTTTTTCTCCCATATACCTCCTGTATATTCTTCTCTCTGGAAAAAGACATATATATTGTATGCACGTTCCACCTTTGTATAAATACCCTTTGCAGAACCGATTTCCCATTTCCTGTGAATATCGCTTTCCTGCGGCTTGAGAGAAAGACTCCAGTATAATGGTGTCCATCTGACATCTCCCTCAACAGGATTCGTATTCTGCGTTCCGGCACCGGTCACATTAAATTTATAGTAAGTGTTGGGATAGAAAACCAGAGGTTTGTCAAGTCCTTCAACGACACTGTCATTTGCACTTACCCCTTTGCTTTCATCTGTGTCTGTTGAAGTTTCCTCTCCGGCTGCCCAGATGAAATTCTGTTTATCTGCTCCATCCTGAAATTCCGCTGCACCGGTCGTACTGACCGGAACTGCTGCCAGAACACCTGCCAGCACCATAGCTGCTATTTTTTTCATTACTCTCTCCTCCTCTTTTTCAGCAGTATATAAAATATATACAACTGTTCAGTCCTTTCTTATAGCAATAGTGAACTGTTAAATACTTACGACATTTGTGTTACTGTTCTGCTTACAATTTATATCTACATCTTGTATTTTACTTATTTTTCTGCTAAATGTCTACCTTGATTTTCTGCTAATCCTGTCGTATTTTTACTTCATCTGTATTCCACTTCTCATACGTGATATAATCCGCACCCATTTTCCTGAAAATGTCTACCATATCTTCATTCCGGCAAAGCCATACGGATATGCGGATTCCATTCTGATGAGCATTGTTGATATCATTCATACTGATATTTTTATACTCTGCACTTATGTCCAGATCATATTTCTTACACTGCTGTATCATAGAAGCATTCATGCGCACTGTACGGATCCACTGCATTTTTCCTGTAAATCCCATCTCACGCAGTTTACCAAGTGTTTCTATGCGAAAACAGATGAGTACCGGCTCTTTCTGTGATTCAGTCAGAAGCTGCATGAACAAATTCATGGCTTCTTCCGTACGGATTGACTTTATTTCAATCACCGGCGTCACAGAGTACTTATTGCAGCATGCAATATACTGTTCCAGTGTAGGAATAAGATTATCCGGATACTGCGAAGCATTTCTTCCATTTATAATCGGATACTGCTTTATCTCCTCATAAGTCATCTCTGAAATAAGCCTGTCCTCCCCGCACATCCGCAGCAAAGAATCATCATGAGAGACAACCAGAACTCCATCTGCGGTCTCTCTCACATCTGTCTCCACAAACTCCGCCCCATTGCGTCCTGCCATCTCAAAGGCAGGCACGGAATTCTCAGGTGCTTCTGTCTGTTCACCTCTGTGCAAAATATAATGAGTAACTCCATCCAGGGGTTTCCGGAACTTTTCCTCATCTTCCGGTGCAGGTGTGATTTTCGGAGTTGGCGTGACCGTTACCGTCGGCTCCGGGGTCACAGATGGTGCTGGTTCATCCGGCGTCAGTGTAGGCGTAATTTCCGGAGTTTCTGACGCTGCCGGCAGGACGATCACTTCTATCTCTGATACATACCTGTCAGTACCATAAGAAACACTGGTGATTTTGACATTTCCCGCCTTTTTTGCAGTAACTTTTCCTTTCTTTGATACAGTTGCCACCGTTTTATCAGAAGAAGTATAAGTCAGCCTTTTTCCATACTTCTGCGGCTCCAGAATAATTGTCTTTCCTGCCGTTACTTTCACCTGTTTTTTGTATTTCTTAAAAAGAACTGTTTCCGTTTTATTACAGACAAAAACCTCGCAGTTTACTTTCAGTCCACTCATCTGTGCTGTGATCGTTGCCTGTCCGGGCTTTAAACCATATATCCTGCCATTTATAACCTTTGCACATTTTGAGTTACTGCTGGTCCATTTAAACTTCTTTGGACTCACTTTTGTATCATGATTCAGGATCTTTACTGTATAAGTGGCACCGGTCTTTACAACCACCTCAGATTTATGCACTCGATATTCGTCTGCTGCATAAGTATTATCTGCCACAGATATTATACTGATAAAACCTGTAATTATAAACACAATAGCAAATATGGCAGACCTTACAGTCTGCATGCCTGTTCTTTTGTCTCTGTATTCTTTTTTCTTATCTCCCATTATTCTATCTCTCATCTCTCATATGCCATTCCTGATCTGCTGCTTTTATTTCCGGTATGTTCCTAAACACTTCACAATCCTGATCACATTCGTCTCTGATGCAGGGACAGACCATCTTTACTTTTTTAAAATGTCCGGGAACACCCTCATATTGTACACTCCACAGACCATTGTAATGCAGTTGTTTACACATTCCTGTTTCATATTCATATTTAATCATACGTCTACCTCCGAACAGACAAAATTTTTACAGTACATTCTTCTGAAATCACTGTTTCTCCATGCAAAACGAAAGGCACTAACCTTCCAGCATCATGCACAGATCAGTACCTTTCTTTTTGTGTGTTTTTATGTCATATCTGCCCCGGCAATACCACAGGACAGTAAATCACAGAATAATCACAACATTATTCCATATCTTCCAGTAATTTCTCATAAATCGGGAAGCAGTCAAATGTTGCGAAATAATCCTTCGGTGTCTCGGCACGGCGGATCATCTCGAAACTTCCATCTTCATGGAGAAGGATCTCAGAAGATTTCAGTTTACCATTGTAGTTATATCCCATGGCAAAACCATGAGCTCCTGTATCATGGATCACAAGAAGATCTCCCATATCAACCTTCGGAAGATAGCGGTCAATTGCAAACTTATCATTGTTTTCGCAGAGAGAACCTGTCACATCATACATATGATCACATGGCTGGTCTTCTTTTCCCATAACAGTGATATGATGGTATGCGCCATACATTGCCGGACGCATCAGGTTTACAGCACACGCATCCACACCAATATATTCTTTATGAGTATGCTTCTCATGGATTGCCTTAGTTACCAGGCAGCCATACGGTCCCATCATGAAACGTCCCATCTCTGTATAGATTGCAACATCACCCATTCCGGCCGGAACAAGTACTTCTTCGTATACTTTGCGGACACCCTCACCGATCTCTCTGATATCATTCGGAGTCTGATCTGGTTTGTAAGCGATTCCAACACCACCGGAAAGGTTGATAAACTTCACATGAGCGCCTGTCTCTTTCTGAAGTTTCACTGCCATTTCAAACATCTCTTTCGCCAGCATCGGATAATACTCATTTGTCACAGTATTGCTTGCAAGGAATGCATGGATACCGAATTCCTCGGCACCTTTTTCCTTCAGGATCTTGAATGCTTCAAAAATCTGCTCTGTTGTCATACCATATTTGGCATCTCCGGGGTTGTCCATAATATCGTTGCTGATCTTAAACACTCCGCCCGGATTATAACGACAGCTGATCACCTTCGGAATATATCCTACTGCTCTTTCTACACTCTCGATATGTGTAATATCATCAAGATTGATGATTCCGCCGATTTCATTTGCATATTTGAATTCTTCTTCCGGTGTATCATTGGAAGAAAACATGATATCTCCCTCTTTGCATCCGATTGCTTTGGACATCATCAACTCTGTCATGGAAGAACAGTCACAGCCACAGCCATACTCCTGAAGGATCTGGATCAGAAATGGATTTGGAGTTGCCTTCACAGCAAAGAATTCTTTGAAGCCCTTATTCCATGCAAATGCTTCTTTCACTGCCTTTGCATTCTCGCGGATACCTTTTTCATCATAAAGATGGAAAGGTGTAGGAAACTGCGCTGTGATTTCCTGAAGTTTATCCAGGGTGACAAATGGTACTTTTTTCATAATAATCTTTTCTCCTCTTACTTCTTGTGTATATGTGTATATAAATGATCCTGACAGTACTCGTAGTTTCCGTTACATTTGGAACAGAAACGGAATTCCAGATTCGGATCATCTTTCTCTGTACGACCACAGACTGCACATTTGTGCTTTGTCACTTCCCCTGACTTGCTGCCCCCCGGGAAGGGAACGGTCTTACTTTCTCCCATTGCTCTCTTAAACTGGTTTCTGCGATGGATTTCCTTCGGATTGTATCGGTTAAGATTTCTTGTACCAAGGAAGAAAATAATAAAGTTCAGTAAGGATGCGATGATCGGCAGTGCCATAAACCATGCTCCTCCCATAAAATATCTGACAATATCATATACCACAAGAGCAGCATATACAATCGCCATCCACTTCATCTTGATCGGGATTACAAAGTACAGTAAAACCTTCATATCCGGATATGTCAGCGCATATGCCAGAAAAATAGATAAACTGATATAATACGTTGAAAACTGTGATCCATTCAGATAAGCATCTAACACTCCACCTGTGATAAAATACAAAATAAACGCAGAAATTACTGTAAAAATCATTCCAGATAAAATATATACAGTAAATCTGAATGATCCCCATGTACGTTCCAGCGATGCACTGATCGGATAATAAAAGAACAATATCGCAATCACAAACCATAAAGCAGATGACGTACTCGGCGGATAAATAATCCATGTAACAAGTCTCCATATCTGACCATGCAGGATTTCAGAGACATTCAAACTCAACATGGAAAGAGCCCCCGGATTAATATACATCAATGCATATCCCAGTACATAACTTACAATAATATAAATCGTAAGATTCTCAATCCCGCGATTTCCAAATTTTCGTTCCAGTTTGTCAATAAATTTCATAAATCTCCTTTTCTCACAAAATGCTATTCGTTCTTTCGTTACAGCGGATATCCACAATCTGCTTTCTCTGCGTAATTCTGCACCGAATAACTGCCTCTCAGTTCAGACACAAAATCAGAAAAACTTCTTCTTGGAAAGAAATATCGCTGCAATAATACTTGCCACTACAGAAAGGATGATAACGATAAGAAATCCCCATGGTGTCCTGGAAAACGGCATTCCTGCAGCACTCAGGTTCATACCATACGCACTGAAAACAATAGTCGGAATACTCATAACAATGGTAATAACAGCCAGAACCTTCATGACAATGTTCAGGTTATTGGAAATAACTGACGCAAAAGTTCCCATCATACTGCTGAGGATACCGCTGTAAATATTAGCCATCTCAATGGCCTGCTTATTCTCAATGATAACATCCTCCAGAAGCTCTGTATCCTCCGGATATTTCTTGATACTCTCCACCTTCAGAAGTTTCTCCAGAACCATCTCATTGGAACGCAGAGATGTGGTAAAGTATACCAGTGATTTCTCCAGTTCCAGAAGTTCCATCAGTTCCTGATTTCTTGTAGACAGATGAAGTTTCTCCTCAATCTGCTCGCTCTTCTTATCTATAATACGCAGATATCTCAGATACATGCTGGCATTACGGTACAAAATCTGCAGAATAAATCTGGTTTTCATATAGGTAAAAAAGTTTCTTACCCTGCCTTCCATAAATCTTGTCAGAACCTGTGTGTCTTCCAGACATACAGTAAAGATCATCTTCTGAGTCACGATAATACCAAGAGGAATGGTCACATACCAGTCCTTCTCGTTACGTTCTTCAATCGCAGGTACATCTGCAAGGATAAGGGTATAATTGTCCTCCACTTCTATACGGGAACGCTCTTCCTCATCCAAAGGTGCGCGCAAATCGTCCACCTCTATCCCAAACTGCTCGGAAATTTCAAAAATTTCTGTTGCCGTAGGATTCGTCAGTGCAATCCAACAGCCCTCCTGTGGTTCCTGTATTTCATGGATAGCGCCATCGATTGTCTTAAAAATCCTTACCACGATCCACACTTCCCTTCTTTTTCTCGATTTCCCCTCAATAGATTGTTACTGTTTACTCTGTTCTCAGTAACAATAAATCTGCAACTATTCAGAGTTTCTGCAAGAGATTACTGAACAGTTACGTTTACTCTTTATTTTCACAAAGACTCAAATATCATTATAATTTGAACATGAATTTTTGTCAATTCCAATGCTTTCGGTTTACAAAACTTTTACACTTCGCTATAATAAAGTAGTATTTATTTATAAAAGTCCCGTAAGGTGGGGCGTACAGATTGTGGGAATGATTTTCCAAACACGCTCTAACTACGGCAACTGAATTCAGGTGAAATATCCCGCAAAGTGGGGCGTGCAGATTGTGGGAATGATTTTCCAGACACGCTCTAATACAATAACAGGAAAGGATACAAATCATATGAGCCAGTCATCATTTGGAAATAAATTTAAGGTAACCACCTGGGGAGAATCCCACGGAAAAGCTCTCGGAGCTGTGATAGACGGATGCCCGGCAGGCCTTCCTCTCTGTGAAGAGGACATTCAGAAATTCCTCGACAGAAGAAAACCCGGACAGAGCAGATACACCACCGCCCGTAAAGAGGGAGATCTGGTAGAAATCCTCTCAGGTGTCTTTGAGGGCAAAACCACCGGAACTCCAATTTCTCTGATGGTAAGAAATACAGATCAGCGCTCCAGAGACTACGGAAATATCGCATACTCCTATCGTCCCGGACATGCAGACTATACTTTTGACCAAAAATACGGATTCCGCGACTACAGAGGCGGTGGACGCTCTTCAGGGCGGGAAACCATCGGAAGAGTTGCAGCAGGTGCCATTGCTTCTAAAATATTAGAAGAACTTGGCATTTCAATCTGCACCTATACCAGATCTATCGGACCTGTTGAAATTGCTTCTTTTAATAAAGAAGAAATCCATCAGAATGCATTTTATATGCCGGACGCACAGGCAGCAGTGAAGGCCGGTGAATATCTGGAAGAATGTATGAAGAATCAGGACAGTGCAGGCGGCGTGATCGAATGTCGTATTACCGGAACACCTGCCGGACTTGGCGAGCCAGTCTTTGATAAGCTCAGTGCTCTTCTTGCCCACGCCCTGATGTCCATCGGTGCAGTCAAGGCTGTTGAAATCGGTGACGGCATTGCAGTGACTTCCTCAAACGGTTCCACTGACAATGATGGATTCACAGTCAAAGACGGTGAAATCATCAAAACCTCCAACCACGCAGGCGGAATCATGGGAGGAATCAGTGACGGCAGTGAAATCATACTTCGTGCCCATATCAAGCCAACCCCATCCATCAGCCAGCCGCAGCAGACCGTAACCAAAGATAAAGAACCTCTTTCTCTGGAAATCCATGGCCGACATGATCCGGTCATTGTCCCAAGAGCAGTGGTTGTGGTAGAATCTATGGCAGCAATCACACTGGCGGATGCGCTCTTTGTCAATATGAGTTCCCAGATGGATAAGGTTCGGGATTTTTATCGGAAATAATTCCAATTAATCCACGCAAAAATACCTTCACTTGAATTCTGAGCTGATCTCAGTTTCAAATGAAGGTATTTTATTATCTGCCTATATTGCTGATTCTATGTAACGAATCTGTTATTCTTCCGGAACCGGCCAGATTCTGATACAGTTTGGCTCTGTAATCTTAATCGGCTTGCCGTTCATCACAATAATATTCTTCTCATAATCCACTGTAAAAGTAGTCAGTGTATTACTTGCATGATTAGCCAGCACCAGATGCTTATCATCCGGTAAAAGTACCAGATCTTTCGGATATTCACCACTGATCGGAAGTGTAAACTTCCTTGTCAGCATACCAGTCTCCTCATCACGCTCAAACATGGAAACTGTATCCTCACCTGCTGTTGTACAGAAAAGATGCTTGCCATCATTTGCAAGAGAAAGACCGGACGCTGCATTATGTGTATCATGAACATCCTTCTTCGCACTTGTCTCAATCGTCTGAATCAGTTCAAACGCCGGAACCTTACCGCTTCCATCATATTTGTAAGCCCTGATCTCATTACTGAGTTCAAAGAGAATATAAGCAAACTTACCATCATCGCTAAAACGAATGATACGTGGGCCGCTCTCTCTCGGACATCTCAGGATGTCTACCAGTTCCAGCTTATTGCGCAATTTGTTGACACGGTAAATCTTCACCTGATCAATTCCGTTATCTACTGCACAGAGATATTTATTATCCGGAGTCGGACGAACACAGTTCACATGGGGACGGAAGTTACGCTCTGCAACACTTCCGAGTCCTGTATGGAATACGCCATCCATCAGGCTTCCAAGTCTGCCGTCCTTATGAGTATGTACAACAGTCACCTTACCGTCATGATATCCAGCAACATAAAGATACTTACCGTCAACATCTGTAGAAAGGAAACAGCCTCTCATTCCATCAATATTTACACTGTTGATACGTGACAGATCACCATTTTTATCACGTTTAAATACTGCAACACCCTCATCCTCGATAGAATAAAGATACTTACCATTCTTTGAAACAGCCATGTGGGATGCATTACTTACTTCAACACTGCTGCGTTCTGTAAGAGTGCCATTCTCAACATCAACATCATAAACATGGATTCCCTGTCTGGAAGAGCCATGTGTATAAGAGCCCACATAAGCTACATATTTCTTTTCACTCATAATGCTTTTTTCCTCCTGCTGTCCTGAAGTTTATTTATCATCACTCACTCTGTTCCCGTCTGCTGTCAGCGAGCAATAATATTTTCGTCCCGATATTGCCGGACGATGTCATACGATAAGGTGATTATAGCACATTTCCCTAATCAGAACAAGATTACGGAACTCAGTTTTATGTATTTTTTCCAGTTCATGGGTTACTGTCGTTACTGTTCACATACAAGCCAAAATTCTATTGCCGCAGGCAATCTGGAATGAATTTTGGCTAAGTTCTATACCGGATAAGCGCTCTGCTGTTTATTTGGTAAAATAATTTCTGACAGCCTCCAGTGTCTGGTCTATGATCTCATCTGTATGGGCAACAGATAAAAACATTGCCTCAAACTGTGACGGAGCCATATGGATTCCCTGCGCAAGCATTCCCTTGAAATATTCCGAGAAAGCTTTTGTATCTGAAGATTTGGCTGATGTATAATCCACAACCTCCTGCTCTGTAAAGAACAGGCTTCCCAGGGAGGATACGTGATTGATATGGTAAGGCAGATTTTTCTCTGCCAGGATTTTCTCCATACCGCCATAGAGACGTTTTCCTTTTTCCTCCAGATCTTTATAGATTTCCTGGTGCTCATAGAGGTATTTTAACTGTGTCAGTCCTGCTGCCATTGCAATAGGATTTCCGCTTAAGGTACCGGCCTGGTAAACCTTTCCCACAGGGGAAACCAGTTCCATAATCTCTCTGCGTCCGCCGTATGCGCCTACCGGCATACCTGCACCGATGATCTTACCATAGGTAACCAGATCAGGGGTCACGCCAAAATATTCTGCAGCACCGCCAAAAGCCAGACGGAAACCAGTGATAACCTCGTCAAAGATCAGAAGGGCGCCGTACTCATCGCAGAGCTTTCTCAGACCTTCCAGGAACCCCTTTTTCGGAGGAACCACACCCATATTGGCGCCTACAGCTTCCACGATAACAGCAGCAGTCTGTCCGTCAGCCTGCTCCATCAGTGCACGTACACTGTCCAGATCATTATAAACAGCAGTCATGGTATCCTCTGTGCATCCCTTAGGCACACCGGCACTGTCCGGAACACCGCTTGTCATCACACCGGAGCCTGCACTTACCAGCATGGCATCACTGTGTCCATGATAGCATCCTGCAAATTTAATGATCTTATTCTTTCCTGTAAATCCTCTAGCAACACGGACTGCACTCATAACAGCCTCTGTACCGGAATTTACCATACGCACCATATCCACATGTGGAATATGGTCACAGATGAATTCAGCCATCTCCACTTCGATTGCAGTTGCACATCCGAAGCTGAGGCCCTTTTCACATGCCTTCAGTACACTTTCTTTTACTTCCGGAAAATTATGGCCCAGAATCATAGGTCCCCAGGAATCGATATAATCCACATATTCTTTTCCATCAACATCATAAATATGGCATCCGTCTGCGCGGTCGATAAATCTCGGTGCAATACCGATTGCGCCATAGGCACGTACAGGACTGTTTACTCCTCCCGGAATCACCTTTACCGCTCTGTCAAATAATTCTTCTGATAAACCCATCAGCCGATTCTCCCTTCATCCATGCATTTTGCAAGTTCTTTTGCATAATAAGTAAGATAGATCTGGGCACCTGCACGGTATGCACTGACTGCCATCTCACACATAATACGTTCTTCATCGATCCATCCCATCTTTGCAGCTGCTTTCACCATTGCATATTCACCGCTTACACTGTATGTTGCAACCGGCACATTTACAGCCTTTGATACCTCAGAGACCATATCCAGATAAGACATGGCAGGTTTTACCATAATGATATCTGCGCCCTCTTCCACATCCGTAAGAGCTTCCTTCATTCCTTCTCTTCTGTTATGGAAATCCATCTGGTAGCTCTTTCTGTCACCAAAAGACGGTGCAGAACCTGCTGCATCACGGAATGGTCCGTAGAAAGCAGATGCATATTTTACTGCATAGGACATGATCGGTGCTCCATAATGTCCGTTCGCATCAAGAGCCTCACGAATAGCACGTACACGTCCGTCCATCATATCAGAGGGAGCTACCATATCTGCGCCTGCCTCTACATGGGAAACAGCTGTCTTAGCCAGTAATTCCAGTGTTGCATCATTATTTACATCATGACCGCAGAGCACTCCGCAATGTCCGTGTGAAGTGTACTCACACATACATACATCTGTGATATAGTACATGTCCGGGAACTGTTTCTTTGCTTCTCTCAGGGCTTTCTGTACGATTCCGTTGGGGTCGTACGCACCGCTTCCCACCTCATCCTTGTGATCCGGGATGCCGAACAGCATAATGCTGTTTACTCCTGCATTCTGCAGACGTTCCAGTTCAAAAGGAAGACGGTCTACACTGTAGCGGAACTGTCCTTCCATAGAAGGGATCTCTTCTTCAATTCCTGTTCCCTCTTTTACAAATAAGGGATAAATAAGGGAAGACTTGTCCATTCTTGTCTCTCTTACCATTTTTCTTAAATTTTCACTGCCTCTTAATCTTCTTGGTCTCTGAATTAAATCCATGTCTTTTTGCTCCTTTTATCAACAATTCTCATAACTGTTCCATTTTTTGCAGAATAGTTATCAGTTTTCCTGTTTCATCTCTTCCACAAGCTCTATGAGACTTTCGATGGTAGCCTTCTTTGCCATGCGGGTCTGCATACCATAAGCATCTGCTGCAGCTTTGGTCTGTTTTCCGATACAGGCAGCTTTTACCTTCGTATAGTCCAGTCCCTTTGTGCCTTCCACAAAGCCCTTTACAGTGGATGCACTGGTAAATACTACACAGTCCACACTTCCTGTCTCCAGCTCTTTCTTCTCATCGATCAGCCTGCTCTTTTCATAACAGGTTGTGTAAGTAGCAATGTCATCTACCTTCGCACCTGTCTGCTCCAGCAATTCTGTCAGCTTTTTATTTCCGGCTTCGGCTCTTGGGATCAGAATTTTTTCATTTCCCTGAAGTTGTTTTGCAAGCTCTGCCCCAAGAGTATCTCCGTCATACACACCTGGCACAAAATCAGCCAGCAGGTGATGCTCTTTCAGCTTTTTCTTCGTTCCTTCACCGATCACTGCGATCTTCGCCTGTCCCAGGCTGCGCACATCCATCTCTTTTCTGTCCATCTCGTCAAAAAAGATCTCCACACCTGCAGGGCTTGTAAAAATGATCCACTGATAAGTATCCAGTTTCTCAAATGCCTCATACAGTCTGCCATTATCCTCAACAGGTACTGTACAGATAGACGGCAGCTCCAGAACCTCGGCACCTTTCTGACGGAGAAGATCTGCTGTCTTTGAAATATGCTGTCTTGGTCTTGTGACCAGAACCTTCCAGCCTGCCAGAGGAAGTTTCTCGTACCAGGCAAATTTGTCAGCCAGAGAACATACCTTTCCCACAACAATAATGGCAGGTGTCTCTATCCCCTGTCTGTCCACCTCTTCCTTGAGGGTACCTACAGTAGCAACCACCCGCTTCTGTCCTGCTGTTGTTCCTTTCTGAAGAACTGCTGCCGGCATATCCGGGTCCATGCCGCCTGCAAGAAGTCCTTTGCAGATATCCTCCAGTGCTGCAATTCCCATTAGAAACACCAATGTTCCCTTTGTCTGGGTCAGTGCTTTAAAATCTATATCATACTCCTGCCCTGCGCGTTTATGTCCTGTAATAATATGTAAGGACGAACAGAAATCCCTGTGTGTCACAGGAATCCCATTGTAAGCAGGAACAGAAATCGGAGATGTCACTCCGGGCACGATCTCATAAGGGATTCCATTCTCAGAAAGAAGTTCCAATTCCTCCCCGCCTCTTCCAAAGAGAAAGGGATCTCCACCTTTAAGCCTTACCACTTTATTTCCTTTTTCAGCTTCTTCCAGAAGAACCTTATTAATATCCTCCTGCACCATTGTATGGTGATTTGCTCTTTTACCTACATTAATCAGTCTGGCATGCTCCGGGATCTTTGCCAGAACCCCTTCGCCCACCAGACTGTCATATACTACCACATCTGCCTGCTGCAGAACCGCTGCGCCCTTTAATGTAAAAAGCCCGATATCACCCGGTCCTGCACCAACCAGCCAAACCTTGCCAGCTGCCATGTTTCTTCTCCTTTTTGCGTCACAAGAATTTTCTTTTTATAATTTTTTTTATCTTCCCTCACAGTCAGATTTCAATTGCTTTGCAAGAGCTGTTCCAAGCTTCTCTCCATCCTCTGCTGCACCTCTGATCTGACCTGTAAGCCACTTTCCTGTAGCTTCACTGTAATATAAACCGCGGATAAAGATCTCATCTCCGTCCACCTCTGCAAATGCAGCTACAGGCGAAGAACATCCTCCGTCCAGATATTTTACATATGCGCGCTCTGCAGTTCCTGCAAGCCAGGCATCCCTGTCACAGTATCCGTCCAGATACCCATAATCCTCACCTTTGCGTCCCTGCACAGCCAGGATCCCCTGACCTGCTGAAGGAATCATCTCATCCGGTGTAAAATATCTGCTGATCCTGTTTTCCAGCCCCAGTCGTTTCAGACCTGCCGCTGCCAGGATCAGCCCTGAATACTCTCCTTCATCCAGCTTGCGAAGCCTTGTCTGCAGATTTCCACGGATACTCTTTACCTCCATCTCAGGATACAGCTTCTTTAACTGAAGAGTTCTCCTTAAGCTGGAACATCCCAGAGGTTTATCCGGATCCAGCTCCGCCACTCCCTCAGGAAGCACCAGTACATCTCTTGGATCCTCACGCTTTGAAAAGGCCAGAAGCGGAAGCTCTTCCGGCACCTCCATAGGCATATCCTTAAGACTGTGTACAGACAGATTGCTTTTACCATCCAGCAATGCCCTGTCCAGTTCTTTTACAAACAATCCTTTTCCGCCCACCTTATCCAAAGTACGGTCCAGAATAATATCTCCTGTTGTTTTCATAGTCAGGATATTTACTGTTATTTCAGAGCCGGCATTTTTTTCACGGTTTTTCTGCTCTATGTAACTTTTTACCATCTCACTCTGGAGAACTGCCAGCTTACTCTCTCTGCTTCCAATGATCACCTCAGTCATCATTCTCCTCCTCATTATCATCTTCCTGCGCAACCCTCTCCAGGGCATTCTGGATCTCTTCTCTTATCCTGCGCGCTTTTTTATGGTCCAGACCACTGGCTGTAATTCCCACTACCAGTCCCTCTTCCATATAAATTCCCGGGAAATAAAAATCGCACTGCTCCCTGTCACTGGCTACATTAACATAAACGCCTTCCTGCCTGCAGATCCTGTGGATCTCATCATTTAACTTTCTGTCATTGGTAGCTGCGATCACCATATATGCCATCGCAAAATCTGTACGCTTCACCGGACGTGTGATCAGCTCTACATAGCCGGCTTTGCCAAGCTCCATCATCTCCATGGTGACCTTCGGAGCAATGACTCTGATATTTCTGGTGAATGATAAAAGGGTTTTCACTCGACGAGTTGCAATGTTTCCGCCGCCTACAACCACGATATTCTTATCTGATAAGTCTATAAACATTGGAAAATACGGCTTATTCTTCATATATTTTCTCCAGTCCTGCCACACACTCAAGGAAAATCTCCTGATTCAGACTGTCACGCAGACCAAAGATCAGTTTATTTACTACTTTTCCTGCTGCCGTATCCACTGCATGGACCAGATTCTGCCTGTCATCCTCTTCCATAGGTGTTTTCTTTAATATCTTTGCAATCCTTAAATTCAGGTCATTGACTGCCTCATCTTTAATATCCTGAATTCTTGGGATCAGGTCTCTTCCATCCAGCCATTGGAAAAATTCATCCATCTGCTCTCTTACGATCGCGCCTGCTGCCTCCAGATTTTCCTGAAGCTCTGCAGGAACTTCCTCTATACGGAAGCTGTCCATGTCATAAAGTGTGACCCCCTGGATTTTTCCAACAGATGGCTCTATATCTCTGGGAACTGCCAGATCGATCAGGATCAGGTCATCCTTTGTCCTGATTCCCTGGAACAATTCTTCTTTTAATGTAAAATTCGGGCTTGCAGTTGCACTTACTACAAGATCACACTGTGGCATATACTCCATTCTGTCACCGTAATTAATACGCTTGCAGCCCAGCGGAATATTCACAACTCCGCTTCTGTACTGACGGATGGTCACTGTTACATCTGCACCTGCCTCCTGCAAGGCCTGAGCAGCCACCTTGCCCATCTCACCGTTACCGATGACCATACAGGTCTTATCCCTGAGAGAATACCCCTTCTCTGCCAGAAATCCGATGGCCTGATGGATCACTGACGGATTTCCATGAGAAAAAGGAACCTCTGTCTTAATCCTCTTTCCTGCTGTGGCAGCCATTCTGAACAGAACCTCCAAAACACCATCTGCCGCAAAATTCTCTCTTGCCAGATTCAGGGCATCCTTCACCTGTGTAAGGATCTGATCCTCCCCTATGATCTGTGATTTCAGACCACTGGTAAGATAAAAAAGATGCTCAACTGCCTCCTGATCCTTACGCTCTACAAAATATTGTCTGTAAGAATCCTCAGTAATTCCCTTTATCCTGCAGAGGCAGTCATAAAGACAGACATCCACCTCATCATCCACACTTGCCCAGACCTCCAGTCGGTTACAGGTGGACAGGATCACGCATCCATATATTCCATTTTGATTCTTTATTTTTTCCATTGCTTCACCGGCATTTTTCTTTGTAAATGCAAATTTCGCACGAATATCCACCGGTGCCATATTATGGTCAATTCCAATCATGGAAATACTCATAACTCTAACTCTCTCCTTCGTATTTCGCCATTCCTCAGCCATTTCATATCAAATCAAATATCCCACTGGCAACAGGGTATTTGATTTGATATGAAATCCGGACAGCTAAAAAGCACTGTCAGAAATATCATAATCATTTCCTGTTAAGATGTCAATTGTAAACATGGAAAAACTCAGCATTAGAGTAAAGGATGTTACTGTGAACGGAGTGAACAGTAACTAAAGGATAACGTGACAAGACCTCATTACCGTTCGTTCTGCATCCGGTAATGAGGTCTGAATATTCTGTGTTCACTGTTTGTCTATTCTCATCAGCACCTTACATTTCTTTCTGTAACAGGCGATTCCATATTTTATGATTGTATGAATCCCTTCCTGCTCTAACGCCTCAGTATATCTGATATCTATAATCTGCTGAAGTGCTTTTTCGCACTCTCCCTGAAGATTTCCGTCATCTGCATATTTTACTTCGATCACAATCCCCACATCTTCATCCTCTATACGAATCAGAATATCCCCGAATCCATCTCCTGATTCCCGATTGGACATTACTGACCAGTTCTCTTTGAATCCCAGAATCCCCAGCAGCAATCCATGATAGAAATTTTCTTTCGTTGGTTTCTGCGCAAAGGTATCTCTTATGCTGATCGTTTTCTTCATATATTCTGTAAAAATCAACTCTACTTTTTCCGGATTTTGGTTCAGCAGTGCATCACACAAATCACTGACTGTTTTTCCATCGTCCTTTACATTTTCTTTGAACATTTTCAGAATATGGTTGGTGATAATATTTCGGATTTCTCTATTGGGAATGACCAGATTATACCTGTTGCCACTGGGTTCCCCTCTCTGTGTCAGATATCCTGTCATAAAAAGTGTACTCCACAGATTGTCTATGGAAGAATATAATTCCTTATAGGTAAGCTCAGAATTAATTTCTTTCTGGACAATCCCTCCATTTACCAGCTGTTCCAGTTCCATTCTGGTCAGCTTCTGTGGTTTTCCCACACTGTCAATGAAATGGCTGATCACACTGTTTCCACTTGTATTCGCCCAGTAATTCTTCGGTTCCAGCCCGGGATCTGCCAGATGATCGCTGCAGAAATTGATCACATCCCATGGACAATAAACATCCACATTTCCAAACCGGTAGCCGTCATACCACTCTTTCACTATCTCATAATATTTTTCCTGTCCATAATACCGGAGGAGTTCCTTTACTTCCGCATCTGTAAATCCAAATGTTTCATCAAAACTCTTATCTGTAATGGAATAAACCTTAAAGTTGTTAAGACCTGTAAAAATGCTTTCTTTTGCAATCCGCAGGCATCCTGTCAGCACTGCGAATTTCAGACTGCTGTTGGTTTTTAATGCATTCTCAAATAAATTACGGATCAGCAATACCATTTCATCATAATAGCCATTTTCATTTGCCTTTGCCAGAGGTACGTCATACTCATCGATCAGAACAATTACTTTGCTGCCATAGTGCTTTTCCAGCAATTCTGTCAGCTCACGGATACTGTACACCAGAGAATCGTTTGTCATTTCTTTTTTCTTTAACTGTGTCAGTAATTCGTGATCTGTTTCATCAAGCTCTGTGCTGTCTGAAAGTACGGATAGTCTGCGGGCTTCTTCATTGATTGTTTTTATGAGAAATCTTCGGGCTTCCTCATATGTGGCACCATTAATTCCCTTCAGACTGACAGAAACCACCGGAAATTTTCCCTGATATTTTTCACATAATTCCTGATTATCTGAAATCCTCAGCCCATCAAACAGAGTCTTATCTTTTCCAATCTCAAAAAAACTCTGGAGCATACTCATATTCAGGGATTTTCCAAAGCGTCTCGGACGGGTAAACAGGTTTACCTTTCCCCACTGGGTAAGCAATTGTTCAATTACATGTGACTTATCTACATAATAGAAATCTTCCCGACGCATCTCTTCAAAATTCTCAATTCCAATTGGAAGTTTTTTTAATCCTGCCATCTTATATCCCCTTCCATTTATAAAGCATACCTTCTTATTGTTATCCGTCTTATTACTGTTTATAATATCATGAATCCTATCGTAATTCCAGAAAATAATGTAACCTGTTACTATCGCAAGTGACAGTGGCAAGCGAAGTAAAATATGTAATAATATGATTGAGATACTTGCAGAAAATATTAACAGAAATGGAAGGTGATGAAAATTATGAAGATATTGAAGAAAGCAGGAGGGATTCTCCTTGTAATAATCGGAATATTATTTTTTGTATCTGCTTTAAAGATGATCTTTGTGGATAACCCCAAAACAAAAGCAGCTCTGAAAGACGCAGTTTACGTTGATGCAGCAGATACGATCGACCCGGAAAACGATGGAAAGACAGTCATTGTATGCGGCACATTCGAGCTGACTGAACCGGCACATGATGATGAGCTTGGACTGGACTTTGACAGCATCCGCATTTCAAGTTCAAAACAGACAATGAAATTAACAAAATCTTCTTCCAAAAAGAAGGAGGCAATGACTGACGACGAAAAGAAATATGGCGTTCTGGAATGGAATTCATCTTTCAGCAGCATGCCGGTATCAGGTCAGGGGAAAATTGGAAATTATGCACTTTCGCAGGATTTTATTGATGATATTATGCTGACCAAAACCTGGGAAGATTACGACAAGGCAGCATTATCATCTGCCGGTTATACATATGTACCGGATAACACCTATACACAGAAGCATTTTATAGAACCATCGAACCAGACGACACGTTCACATAAAGAATATGATGTTCGTTATTATTATTCTGCTGCTGATTTCGAAACAGGGCAAACCGTAACTGCTATCGGCATACAGGACGGACAGACTCTCAAATCCGCACCCGGAATCACAGAGAATCTGATGAAAAATAAACTTGACCGCGATGAAGCGATCAAACAGGGCGGTACCCCAGGTGTAGGATCACGCCTGCGTTTTTAGACCTGCACACTCGAATCCGCATCCTACGCGATTGGTATAGTTATTTACGAAACGATGTACTAGCTTTTTACTTCTCAATTCTAAGCATGCGATATCCAATGCCAATATGTGTCTGGATGTATTGCACTCCATTTTTCTCAGGCTCCAGTTTTTTTCGCAATGTTGCCATAAAAACTCTAAGAGAAGCAACGTCATTATCCGAACATCGTCCCCAAATCTGCTGGGTAATATAGGTATGTGTCAATACCTTTCCCACATTGCGGGACAAAAGACAGAGCAGCTTATATTCTATAGGTGTCAGATGCAATTCCTCTCCCTTCAGATATGTACAACCTGCCGTATAGTCTATCTTTAATCCACCATTCTCAAAAACAGAGCTTTCTATCTGCTCTCCGCTCTGCATAACCGCAAGTCTCCTCTGGGTGACACGGATACGCGCAAGTAATTCCTCAACAGAGAACGGTTTCGTAATATAATCATCTGCTCCTGCATCCAGCGCCTCTATTTTATCTGTGTCCTCACTTCTGGCGCTGATCACAATAATCGGCATATTCGACCAGGTACGAATTTTTTTTATCACTTCTACCCCTTCCATATCAGGAAGCCCCAGATCCAGAAGAACAATATCCGGATTGTGGGACGAAGCTTCCAGAATGGCTGAAGATCCGTTTTCTGCAGCCAGATATTTATAGTCATGTGTTTTTAATGTAGTAACGATCAGATTGCGTATGGGTCTGTCATCCTCAACCACCAGAATTAATGTTTTATTCATTTAATGTCACCTCGCTTAAGGGTAAAGTAAAAGTAAAATTGCATCCATGAGGATTATGATCTGTCAGAACCAGGGTTCCTTCATGTGCTTCTATAATAGAGTGGCAAAGTGCCAGTCCAAGTCCAAGACTTCGTTGACTATCCGCAACTGTTGTTTTCCCTGTATAAAACATCTCAAAAATATGTGTCTTCATTTCTTCCGGAATTCCCGGGCCATTATCTTCCACACTTATCTGCGCTTTTCCATCTGTTTTCGTTCCCCGAATAAAGATCACAGAACCCGGCGGTGTATATTTTATTGCATTGTCAACTAAATTTACCAGAACCTGCATAATAAGACGTACATCCATACGTGCAAGAACAAGTTCTTCGCAGTCTGTCACAATTTTATAATCATCATGTTTCCGGCTGATATGCCGCAGGGATTCTGCAATCACCTCATCCAGAAGCTGGTCTGTAAATTTAAATTTCAGTCTTCCGTCATTCAGTCTGGTAATGGAAAGCAGATTCTCCACAACTCCGATCAGCCATTCAGAATCATCATAGATATCGCTATAAATCTGATGTTTTGTAGCTTCGTCCAGACGGTCGCTATTGCCAAGCAGCATATCTGCATTACCGGAAATGGAGCAAAGCGGCGTACGAAGATCATGCGAAATCGCCCGAAGAAGATCTGCCCGCAGCTGTTCATTTTTGGCCATAACTGCATTTTTTTCTTTTTCTAATGCATTTTTCGCATTTTCCATTGCAAGCGCACATTCATTTATTACAGACAACAGGATGCTGTATTCAAAAGAGTCCAGTGTTTCTTTTTGCAATGGTATCCCGATCACACCGTAAACATTATCCCCGCTCCGGATTGCCAGATATAAACATTTAGCCTGAGGAAAATGGTGTGTGGACGCACCGGCATGCTGCCTGTTTTCACAGACCCATCTGGCTATCTGCTGCTCTTCTGGTATCAAAAAATCTTCTGTGTCCTCTTTTTCTCCGGAAAAAAGCTTTCCCTCTGATAAAGTTCCATCTTCTACTACATATGCTGTAATATTGCGGTTTAATAAACGGAGGAGCTGTGTACAGGTGACATCAAGAATCTCTGTTTCTCCTTTTGCCTTTTGCAGCAGACGGTCTGTATCGAACAGAATCTGTGTACGAAAGGCAAGCTGTGTAGACAGCTTTGCATGTGTTTTCAGCTTTGCTGCAAGTGCTCCCGTAAGTACGGATGAAATAAGCATTATGAAAAATGTCACCGGATAACCCACCGCATAGGTTTTAAAAGACATCCTTGGTTCTGTCAGAAAAAAACAAAATAAAAATACACTTAAAAAAGAGCCTGCCACACTGCAAAGATAGCCATCTGTCACAATCGAAGTAAGCAAAATTCCCAGAATATATATGGTTACAATATTCGTATCCGTAAAATTCAGTTTCTGAAACAACAGACCAATTAAAGTGCATACCGCAAATATAAATACCGTCAGAAAATAATCCTTTGCAGACGGTTTTTCCATAGACCATGTAAATGACCGTTTCTGATGATTCACATTTTTTAAACTCATCCTGTCCCCCACCTTTTTTACTGTTTTGAAAATTATATCATGGGGCTGTGTTGTGGTCAAAAATCTTTTTTAACTAGTACAGCGAAAATTAAGTTTCTGCTATATTGACGCAGAATGATTTCTTCAGCTGCAAGGCGGAGGAATGAGGCGTAGCGGTGGCTACGGCGATTGACGACAACGCCGCAGATGAAAAATCAGACAAGTCAATATAGCAGTTACTTAATATTCGCTGTACTATATGCGGAAGCACTTCTGAAGAGCTCTGTATTCTCCCAGCACCAGTAATTTACTATTCTCTTCCAAATACGTATCCGGAGAAATTGCAATATTAAATTCTCCTTCATTTTTTACTGCCAGAATATTAATATTGTAACGCTTTCTGATATCCAGTCCGCCTACAGTTTTTCCAGTCCATTCCTCCGGCACTTCTACCTCAAAAATCGCATGAGAAGCATCCACCTCCATATAATCAAGGATATGATCATCTGTGTAACGGATAGATGCCCATTTTGCAACCTGCTTTTCTGGATAAACCACCTTATCTGCACCATTACGTAAGAGAAATTTTTCCTGGACATCACGTTCAGCTCTGGATATTACCAGTTTTGCTCCCAGTTCTTTCAGAAGGGAAGTGGTCTCAAGAGAATTCTGAAAGCTTCCTCCAATAGTCACAAAACAGATATCGTAGTTTCCAATTCCAAGGGATTGTAAAAATTCAGCATTGGTACTGTCCCCGATCTGGGCGTTAGTCACAAACGGAAGCACTTTGTCCACCCTTTCTTCATTCCAGTCAACTGCCATAATTTCATGCCCAAGCTGATTCAGCTGCATGGCAATATGTCTTCCAAATCTTCCAAGTCCAATAATTAATACATTCTTCATAATATTACTTTTCTCCTTCTCATCCAACTGTAATTTTCTCCAGAGGAAGCTTTGCATTTCCCTTGTTTCTTCCTGATAATACTGCATAAATCAGGGTCAGGCCGCCTACACGTCCCAAATACATCAGTATGATCAGCACAACTTGTGAAAAAACATGAAGTCCCGGTGTGACTCCCAATGTCAGACCTACCGTACCCACAGCTGAAGCTGCTTCATACAGACAATCCAAAAGGGGAAGGCCTTCGTATACGCTGATTGCAACACCTCCACAAAAGAACAATGTAAAATACAGCATGGCTATTGTGGCTGCATTTTTTATCACATGATACTCCAGTCTCCGTCCAAAAGCCCCTGCATTTTCCTGACTGCGAAACGTTGCAATTGCATTCAGAATCAGTACCGTAAAAGTGGTTGTTTTCATTCCTCCTGCTGTAGAACCCGGCGAACCACCGATCAACATTAACAGTATCATAACCGCTTTTGATGCCTCGCTCATCTCTGAAATATCTATGGTATTAAAGCCGGCAGTTCTTGTAGTTACCGATTGAAACATGGCAGCTAACAGGCGTTCTCCCGCAGGCAGGTTTTTCAGATCACAGGCAAAGAAAAAAAATGCCGGAAAAACAATCAGGCATACAGTAGTCATGAGAATAATCTTGCTTTGCATGCGGTAACGTTTAAAATTCATTTTATTCCTATAAATATCATCCCAGGTAAGAAAACCAATTCCTCCTGTAATGATCAGTAGCATAATTACCACATTTATAAGGATATTTCCAGAATACCCTGTCAAAGACGGAAAGGCATTATCTGCTGTTCCCAGAATGTCAAATCCTGCATTACAAAAAGCAGAAACAGAATGAAAGGCTGCCATCCAGATTCCCTTTAAGCCATAATCCGATGCAAAAACCGGCAGCAATAGCATAGCTCCTGCTGCTTCAATCAAAAGAGTCCCCTTTAAAATGAACCTTGTCAGTCTGACAATTCCTCCAACTTTAGGTGCTGAAATTGCATCCTGCATTGTACTTCTTTGCATGAGAGATATTTTTTTCCCTGAAAGAAGCGAAACCGCTGCCGCTACGGTTACTACTCCAAGTCCACCTATTTGTATAAGCGCAAGAATAACTGTCTGTCCGAACACAGACCAGTAACTTCCGCTGTCCTTTACTACAAGTCCTGTAACGCATACTGCCGAAGTGGCTGTAAAAAGTGCCTCATGAAATGGCGTCGGCACTTTGTCCAAAGAGGAAACCGGAAGCATCAGCAAAATACTTCCCAAAAGGATCACACCTGCAAATCCCAGAATAATCAGCTGAAAAGACGTCAGGTGTTTTTTCTTACACATTTTTTCCGGCATAAATGATCATAACTCCTTACTAATGATTCTATAGCAATATCTTCATAATGCGTTTTATTATATACAATTGCTTTCAAAGATAGTATAAAAGTCTATGATTCCGTATTAAGATTGTATAAAGACAGTCAACACTTTTACAAATAGCGTATCAGCATATACTATAATCTTATAACTATTGATTTCTCAACAAAGACAGACGGATATACATTCATCTCAAATCCGATATCCGGATTTCTTTAACTCTTCCCTATACAATTCAGCTATATATGCCGGACCATTGCACCACAGCTTTGTTTTTTCATCATACAGTGCTTTTCCTGTCTTTGAACAAAGAAAATCTGTCAATGTCTCTTTCCTGTCCTTGCCCGTTTCTTCTGCAATCTCATCCGTCACCATAGTGATAAGAAGGTCTATTGTATAATTCATTCATTTTTTCTTTCGATGAGCTGCAATGCAATGTAACCAGTCTACATCTGCATTTTCAAAAATAAGCGTTTCAAGATTTCCTGAAAATTTGAATTCAAAAGTCGAAATATATCCGAACTTCTGTCCCTCTTCAATTGTTCCTATTGCAATTGCTTTGGCTATTGAGGTTCTCAGAAAACTTTCTGCCTGCTCCTTGGATGTAGTTAAATAGAATCCCTGCCCAAAATCTTTTCTCTTTGCACATTTGGCAAGATCTGGCTTTTTTACTTCACAATAACTTCCATAATAGAGAACAAAGTCATCTTTTAACTCAAGCACTAATCTCTATTCCCTTTCTTTGCAAAAATTCAGTAATATCTTCAAACACAGCTTCATCGCCTTCACAATGAAAAATCCCATAACATTTTTCTATATATCCAAGAACATCGACTTCTTTAAACAAGTGGATAATCTGTTCAACAGGTAAATGCCACTCTTCTGAAGCAAGCCGGATTAATCTTGTTTGCATGAAAGTAATCTCTGTTTTCTCACTCATTATGAATCCGCCTCATTTTTCTTGGTCAATAAAACTGGAATTAACATAACTCACTTAGATTGCTTATGCCAAGCATATAAGTAGATAGCAAGGAACACTCCCGCAAAACAACTAATGATTACGCCTGCAATCAAAGCAGGATAATAACTTGTAATCAAGCCTGTATCTGCTGTTACGATGAAGATAATGCCAATAACGAATGCTATAACATAGATAATGGGCATAAACTTTTTCATAAAATCACCTCCTTGTCAACTTTCGATTTCTTAGTTTCAAAAACTTGAATTTTACTTTGTAACTATGACTTTTCCTTCAGAATCCAGAAGAGGTGTAATACCAGCCCCGTATCCAGATTTCCAACAAAGATAATTAACTCCCGTCTCCTTATCTACAAGAATTTGGCGAATCCCTTCATCTTTAAGCGAACTTCCATCTCTAAATATAACTTCAAATCTTTCTTCTTTCTTTGCCATGTTTATTC